>WOYI010052597.1_pt4 | contig 48486 bp, 39 predicted proteins | sample 6423411 | NCBI WGS metagenome assembly WOYI01 (sample SAMN13441803, study PRJNA592873) | oil field metagenome | biome: oil field; feature: oil-well bore; material: oil-contaminated soil; isolation source: oil-contaminated soil from oil-well borehole | place: Germany: Wietze | collected 2016-10-18 ... | reverse complement strand
AACTGCTGTCCGTTTTCAGCAAGAACTGCTGTCCGTTTTCAGCAAGAATATGCATGATTTGAACACATCAGTGATGATTTGTTCCACCTCTTTTCTTTTGCTTATTGGGAATACCAGTGAATCATGCCGTGTAAAACAATTTATACCCTGTTTTTTTGCCTCTTTCCAAATATTGTCGATGAAGACCTCTGCTTCTACTCGTTGCAGACCTATCGCAAACTGATTATAGCCATTTTTTTCTTTGAAATCATTTATGATGCTGATAACAGTCGGATATAAATGTCTGAACTGGCGAACCAGTTCATTTTCTGGTTTGGGTTTTGAAAAAACTGTGCGAAAAGCAATGCCTTTGCCGTGTGCCCGTTGTGGCAGGTTTAATTCACTTTTTATAATGGAATAAAAGTCATGCAACAGGGCATCACACAAAAACTGGTAAACATCATTTGTAATATAATCATTTATGATTGGACTGGTGGTGTTCAGACCCTCTTCAGGGAGTTCACCTTTATGATTGTCCAATACCCTCACCAGACCCGTGATAAAAGATTTTGCTTGTTTCTTTTTAAATTTTGCAATTAATTCAACACCAGAATGGTTCAGATAGTAGTTTATCAGGTTGGCAAATAAAGCAAACTGACTGCACTTCAAATCTGCTTGTTGAATATAATGTCCGTTAATGCGTAAAAACGGTAGCAAAGTCGTTGGTAGTGATGATAATTTGCTGTAAACTCTTAAAGTATTACGATTCCTGCTGAAGTTGAAACTATCAGGATGAAAACTCTTCACCTGCCACTTATAATGAGTTGATAGATTCTGGACAGCAATGCGGTTGAACTGCTCTTCATCAGCAATCACAAACTTGTCTTTGTAGTAAAGCAACTTCTTACCCTGCTCATCAGCAATTTTCTGTGCTGCTTCAACACTCATGTGACTTGTAACAAATCCATCGTTATCACGGTAAATTCTAATCATGACAGGCAGGGACTTTGGTATGCCTTCAATATAATCATTGTTCAGATAGCCATTTACAACATCAGCAATATTGGTTTCAACCCATTCCAGTGCTTTACCCTTTTGCATCCGTATCAGTTCTGGCTTTATTCCGAGTTTGGTGATTGCATCCCTGCCAGTTGCGGTTGAATCCAACATATCTGCCGACAGGCTCTTGGATTTTGTTCCAGCGTATCTAATAACCGTGCATTCATCATAAAGATACTCAGGGTTGACTCTATATCCCATGACACGAGAGGAATTGCCAAACTCATCAATATAAGTAACCCAGTCTTTCTGAATCACCTGCTCTTTTAACAGTGTGTCAACGTACTGTGAGTAATGTGAACCAATTGTTGTTCGCCAATATTCACGGGATAACGGGGAGTAGTGAAGATATGAAGCATCATCAGACATTTGATGCTTATAAATCAAACCAACTACCAACAGATAGTTATCATGTGTTCTAAACTCTCTATCATTAACAGTAATCTTCCTGATAACATTTACTACCCTCTTAGGCAGATATTCAGAATAGAAATTTATCTTACTCATAAATCAACAATTAATCAATAGATGATAGGATGTCCATGTTTATAGCCAAAACTCATGATTTCTGTGACCAAAACATATTACAATTACCAGTTATTCAGCATTATACAAGCAATCAATTTGGTTGAGTACAAAGATATGAATTTTGAGTCTTGGTCACACTGATACTAAAAAGGTGGTCAGAAAACATTTATGCAAAAGTAATTAGTTAAATATTTATAATAAGGTATTTAGATTACTCTATCTAAAGTATCACTTTAAGTCAATATGACCATTGTTCATGTTTAAGCACAGAACGATTTAATTCGTCTTTATAACTTCGCCATTGTGGCATGAATTTGTCCATGAACCCAACAAATCTATCTGTATGGTTTCGTTCCAGCAAATGAACCATTTCATGCACTATAATATACTCCAAGCACTTTTCGGATTTTTTTGCAAGTTCAAGATTCAGCCATATTCGTCTTGCATCCCTGTTACAAGTGCCCCATTTCGTTTTCATAATTTTTACTTCCCACTCCGCTACCTCAACACCGATAATTTTTTGCCACTTTTCGATAAGTGCTGGGATTTGTTCTTTCAGGGTTTTCCTGTACCAGTTATTCATAACTTTCTCACGTTGTTGTTCCGTGAGGTCTTTCTGGACGTACAAATCAATGTATTGTTTATTCCTGATAACTACTTTTGAATAACCACCATGATGAATCACATTCAATCGATAACGTTGACCTTTAAAATAATGAGTTTCACCGCTTATAAATTTCCGTTCTGTCTGCCTTTCCTGATTGACAAACTTCACCTGATTCTTTTTAATCCATGATAATTTTGAAATTGCAAATAACCTCACTGCATCATCATCCACTTTTAATGGTGCTGCAATCCGTACCCTGCCATTTGGTGGATAAACAGCAAGGTGCAGATTCTTAATGTCTTTTCGAATAACATCAATAACGATATCATTTACAGTTATTTGATGCATATTAATAATCAGGTTGGTTCTTTACTATTTCAAAGATGCGTTCAAGTTCATCTGAATCTTTAATATGCTTTTTTATGGCATATTTCACTTCTCTCTCTTTTATCACAGTTCCACGCCAGTCATCTTTCTTTGACATGACTATCTCAAAATCCACTTTTAATGTTAGTTCCTCATCCTGATTAAGATTGTCATATAAAGCACGCTTTGCACGTGTGTCAAGTGTTTTAGGGTATCTTGTCTCGTTCGGTTTTGATACCTGCCTTGTAAGTTCCACAATTAACGCCAGATATCTCTCATAGGCTATTGCTTCCGCTTTACGTTGCTCAATTATCTCATCAAGCAACTTGGACATATTTTCATAATATTTTGGATTTATCGGTTTCTCATCATTTATTACTTTCCGAATGTTGTTTTCAACTGTTTCAGCAACCGCTTTCCTGTTCTTACGGATGTCGCTTGGTAGATAGTCTATGGCTGATTCTCCACGTTCAACGATTAATTCAACAAGTGACATATCATCAAATGATGAAATAACTTTGCTTTCTTCAGCATTTATATATGTATCTATCAGATGGCGCATGGCTGGCTCATATGCTTTTAAATCTATGTAATCAGCACTTGCCAGTTTTATTTCCCCTCTCACTTTTTCATAATGGTCAACCTCTCTTTTGATGCTTTCGGCTTCATTAATGCTATACCCTGCTTCAATCATTTCATTTGCCAAAGCAGCATAGGCTCGAACCAGATGAGAAACCTGTTTATATAATGCAATTCGTTTAGGCTCGTTTTTCTTAACCTCACCTTTATCTTCTGTGCTTTTTCCACAGAAGTATCTTATATATTCAAATGTATCTTTGGGTGGTTTTACAGGTTCACAAAGTATTCTTACGCTTTCTAACGCTTCATCAAGGTCTTTTTTTGCCTCTGCTAATCTGTCGCTTAGCAAACCTGCAATATCAGTATCATCATACCCTTCAAAAGCACCTGAAGTATAATCTTTTACGGAACTTTCCAGACTCCTGAATAGGTCTTTATAGTCAATTACATATCCGTAATCCTTATCATCACCATCCAGTCTGTTGACTCTACATATCGCTTGAAACAAACCGTGGTCTTGCATGGTCTTATCTATATAGAGATATGTGGCAGCAGGGGCATCAAATCCAGTAAGTAGTTTGTCAACCACTATTAGAAGTTTCATCTGAGCAGGTTCGTGTATGAATCTTCGCTTTACCTCATCTTCAAATGCTTCTGTGCTTTTACCATTAAGCATTTGGGTGTATACCTCAAACTTTTTCAGTTTCTCAGTAGTACTTTCTTCATCAACACTTTCACCTGTTATTTTTCTTGTAGATGGTTCATATGATGTCACAATAGAACACTTTTTCAATCCTCTATGCTGGAACAGTTCATAATATTTACATGCTTCGTAGATACTCCCAGCAACCAACATTGCGTTTCCACGTCCACTTACAAGACGGTCTTTTATACCCATGTCAAAAAGAATATCAGCAACAATTTTCTCAAGTCGGGATTGTGAACTTAAAACGGATTGCAATGTGCCCCATCTCTGTTTCAGTTGCATCTTGGCATATTCTGTCAATCCTTTCGTTTGTGCTTCAAACCATTTATCTATCTTATCCTGAGAGGTAATGTATTGGTTTACATCCCTTGCTTCATAACGTAAATCAAGTATGACGTTATCTCTTACTGCTTCATCAAATTTGTATGTATGGATATAACTGCCAAATACTTCGATGCTCTTCTGCTTATCTGCTTTTAAAAGTGGTGTGCCAGTGAACCCGATAAACATTGCATTAGGAAGAATTCTTTTCATTGCCTTATGCAACTCACCCGATTGCGTTCTGTGGCATTCATCCACATAAACATAGATATCGCCTTTAGCAGAAAAATTACTTGGCAAAAACCGATAGATTTCTTTAATGTAACCCTCATAATCTGGGTCAATTTTGTTGGCGAATTTGTGTATCAATGAGCATATTAACCAAGGTGATGTCAGGTTAAGACAATCAACCAAATCCTTTCCACTTCTTGTACGATGTATTTGTTCATCAACACCTTTAAAAATGGTCTCAATCTGTTTATCAAGTTCATCTCGGTCTGTAATAATCAGCACCCGTGAATTTGTTATATTCTCCCTTATCCACTTGGCTAACCAAACCATAATCATACTCTTACCGCTACCCTGAGTATGCCAGATAATTCCCCCCTCACGTTCTTTAACCCTCTTCTGTGCAGCCTTTACGGCAAAAAATTGATTGTGTCGACAGATTTTCTTTATTCCAGCATCAAATACAATAAAGTCATGGATAACTTCCAGAAAACGTTCCTTCTGGCATAATTTCAAAATGTGCTTATCCAACGGATTAACTACATCACTTTCTTCCTTCCATTTCAAGTAATATTTTTCTGGCGTTAATATGACACCATAACGTAGACCTTCAGTATCATTACCTGCCATTATCAGTTGGACAGTGGCAAAAAATGGCATAATAAACATGCTTTTCTGGTTGCCAATATTTTGACGGATACCTTCTGTAACAGATACTGTGCTTCGCTTTAATTCCAACACACCCAGAGCGATACCATTGACATATACTACGATATCTGGTCTTTTTTGGTTCTCACCCTTAATTGATACTTCTTCAGCAATTGCAAAATGGTTGTTTAATGGATTTATCCAGTCAATCAGACGTATCGTTTGAGTATTTTCACCCACATCCTCTTTAACTTTTGCACCATAACGAAGAATGGTATATACGTCCTTGTTTATGTCATACAACCCTTTGTTCTGAACTCCAGCAATTTTTCTTAATTCGGCAATGGCTTTGTTGATAAGTGTATCATTATATCCATTTTCTACAAGATATTTTCGAAGATATTCTTCTTCTATATTGATGTTGTTTATCCTGTCATGCCAGTTGCCAAGGTAATCGTACCCAAGTTTTGATTTATCTACAAATAGTGAGATAATGCGGTCTTGAGTTATGCGTTCAATTTGACCTACGGGTGTCATGGTGATTCTTGTATAATTTAAAACTTACCTGATATCGATAGAATTCAATATTATTAGTCACCGATAATGCACGTTTAATTCGCAAATCATCTCCCAAAGCAATAATTACCCCACGGACATGCTGGTTAGGTTCAGCCAGTTCCTCTTTTACATAACCCATATATCGTTGAATTTGACCAACTACATTATCGCTTACTCTACCTTTCTTGAGTTCAACAACCAATAATATTTTTTTGTCTTTGCTTATTGCTAAAGTATCAATCTGACCAGTATCAGTAGGGTATTGCTGCCCCACAAGTTCTCCATCTTCTTCATAAATGTCGTAATGCTTGCCTAACTCGGTTTGTGCCCAGTTTTGAACCAGAAACTCTTCCAGATGTTTTTCAAGAGCAAAAACTGACGGGTCTTCGACCGTTTCATCAGTGCTTATCAGTTCTGGTGGTTTATTACCACCAATAAGTGATTCAATTTCTGGGGCATATTTCGTAATATCACAGTATGTTCCGATTGTACCTGTTGAGTGTTTGAGTGCATCACTCATCGATGAGCGTTCAATCAGTACTGGATACCACTTTACAGGTCTTCGATGTGGGAGTATCTGACCTTCCTGATATGAATAATCCCCAGTGATTTCCCCAACCATATAACTACCAGTTCCATTGGGACAAATGACAATATCTCCCGATTTAATGTAGTATGATACAACCCAAACAGTAGCACATGCTAATCCTGCTGCAACCTTTTTCTTTTCGGGACGATTTTTACGATATATGGGGATAAACTCTTTATTAAATTCACGCCATGTTTCAGGGAATCGACCAGTTAAATCCATCCTGATTCCAAAATCAACGCCTATGAAGTTACCCTCACTACACTCTTTGGCGTATTTGCTTTTTGCACCAAGCATTATCCTGTAATAACTTTTCATACCAGACGAATTTTACCAGTTAGTAATGACTGCATCATGCCCTGTTTAATCATTTGATATTTTAATAGTTTTTGCTCCAATGCGGCAATTTCTTTATCCATATCGTATACTATATTGGCAATCGCTGTTTGTTCATCCACTTCAGGTAAATTCAACTTTAATTGCAAAAAATTGGTTTTTGATAGATTATATCTTGTTGCACCTTGTGCTAATGAAAAAATCAATTTTCTGCCTTGAAAACTCCTGAAATAATAAGAAAGAAACAGACCATTTATTTCTTCTTGATTAAATAACCTAAATCCAAAACAGAAACTATTAAGAAATAATTCTGGAATATCATCCATTAATACTGAACACATGCCGACTTCTTCAGGTGTTTCAGATGAACCGTTGAAAAACAAATCACCTTTATGTGCTTTATTTTGTTTTTCATTTGGTCGTATTTTAACGTAATCAAAATAACTGCAATTAATTATTGGATTATTCAATATGTTCAAGAATGGAATATATGGGTTCTCCCCCTCTTCAAAGTCAAGTTTAGATTTACCTGATAAACCACCATATGTTTTCCCTATTTCTCCCAATTTTGTTTCTTTCCATTCCGAATTAAAGCCATTTAATCTTATTCTACCTGAAAGCAATTCCTGAACTACCCCTTGTTTAATATATCGCCTTTTCTGAATGAGTTTTTCAAGATTTTCAATTAGTTCATCGGCATTTGTTAGGGCAGTGGAAATTGCGACTTGTTCGCAATCAGTTAGTGGAATATATATTGGTAATTCTTTGACCTGTTTTGAACTAACCGAATCAAATGTTGACCTTGATGAATATTTGCCCCATGAATCTTCAATATGAACTAAATAATGAAATAAATAATCTGTTTTCGCTTTAATAGCGCACACTCCTCGTCCTAAACAACAATCGAACATCGCTTTTGCTACCTCACCCACAGGTGCTCTGACGGACATTATTACATCACCTTTATGTCCTTTCTTTGTAATAAATGAAGTATAGTTGCGAATTATAGTTTTTCTATTTTCAATATCAGCATTCCCCTGAATTAACGGCAATCCTTTCCCTGATGTATTATAAAACTCAGATTTTGGTGATTGTCCCATTATCACTTCTGCTACATCTTTAAGACTTACTAAATCCCAATTATCAGAATTTTTCTGAGTATTGTGATACTCATTATCATCAATCAACTTTGACACTTCTACCATTTAAATCCCATATTTTTAATGTGTCCATCTACTCTGGTATCCAATTCAATCACATAATTTGTTAGTTGAGGAAGGGTGATTTCATATCTTTCTGCTAACAATTGTATACGTTGCGATAAACGTTGGCTGATGCGTTCAATTTCTGTATGTATGCTTTCCCCAATTGCTTTCATCCATTTTTCATGTGCAACAAGGTTTTTAATATCATCAATTGTTAGTTCAGTGTATTTTATTGCGACTTTTTTATCCAAATTACTATACGCATCCTTTATCTTCTTTCCTATATTTGATTCAATTTCAATCAATGCTAAATACTTTTCTAATATCTCCTGCTCATCGTAAAATTCATCTTCTCCTTTTATATCTTTTAGACGTTTCTGAATACTGGCTTTGGTAAATTTATCTTTATCATTTATTACCCCAAGAAGAAGACCCTCTTCACCACCATGTTCATCTTCAAGTTCAATGATTTGTTGTTTAATGCTTTCTTTTTCTGCTTCAAGATTTTCAATCTTCTGTTTCTCGCCCTGAAAATATTTGTCAATTAAAATTTGTTTTGGCAATAAATCGCAGTCGAATGTCTTCTTCTTAACATCATATGCGTAATCCACTTTCCAACCATCATCCGCAATTAGGTAAACATCATCTTGCATGGTTTCATTCCAATAATCCATAAAAAGTTGATAAATGTCGTAATTATCAATTAATTCCAATTCTGCATATTTCTGAAGGATATCTTCAGACAAATCAAATTTTACTTGTTTTGGTTTCACACCAATATCCATATTCTTTAAGTATGATAAATGTTGATTCTGCCATGACATGAAAATATCAATTACGGAATTTGTGAATGACATGAAATTGGAATGGTTTTGTATGGTACTATTGACCCCATTTGGTTCAATCTTTAAATCATAAAAACCCTTTCGGTGGTTCTCTTTAAATAAAACATCTCTAAGTTCTGGCAGTGTTTCCCAGAACACTCTTAAATCTTCAATATCTTTCTTTGGAATACCGCCTAATAAGTGCGCTTCTATGTTTTGAATGTCTTCCTCTTCTTGACTATCTATGTATCTTGTAATATTTAAATTGTAATTATTTTTCGAGTTGCTGATTTCACTGTGCAATACCATTCTACTATACTTTTCGACTTCCAGTTGCTTATTATAGACATCAACCATTTTATGAATATCCTGCTCCCTCAGTCGGTTTTTATTTCCGTCTTTAATAAACCCTTTACTTGCATCAATCATAAAAATCCCAGTTCTACTATGTGAATTCTCCTTGTCAATCACAATGATGCATGCTGGAATACCAGTACCATAAAAAAGATTCTGTGGAAGTCCGATAATACCTTTGATATACCCCTTTCTAATTATATTCTTACGTATCTCCGCCTCTGCATTTCCCCTGAAAAGAACACCATGGGGTAATATTATTGCACCCTTGCCATTGCTCTTTAAAGAGCGAATGAAATGCATCAGATATGCAAAATCGCCATTTTTCTTTGGTGGTATTCCATCTTCAAACCTTTTGTATTCATCATTGGATGGGTCAAATCCATTTGTCCATGCTTTATCTGAAAATGGTGGATTGGCTACGCAAAAATCAAATGTTTTTAAACTGCTATCGGGATTCTTATAATATGGATTTGCTAATGTATTATCCTGCCAGATTGTTGCAGTTGGGTTATCATGGAGTATCATATTCATCTTTGCCAAAGCAGCAGTAGCATTGTCCTTTTCCTGTCCATAAATTGTAACCCCTCGTTCACTTTCATCTGCTGCTTTCAGTAATAGAGACCCGCTTCCACACGTCATATCATAAATGCTCTGTTCCTGACTTTTGGCTTCGCTAATACCAATCACTTTTGCCATTACCCTTGAAACTTCGGCAGGAGTATAAAACTGACCCTTGCTCTTACCTGATTGAGTAGCAAAATTTCTCATCAGGTATTCGTAAGCATCCCCCAAAATATCATCCCCTTCTGCTCTGTTTCTGCTGAAATTAAGACTTGGATGTTCAAATATGCTAATCAATTTTGATAATTTGTCTTGCTTTTCTTTACCCTTACCCAATTTATCATCCGCATCGAAATCTGCAACATCAATCACTCCTTTCAGGTCATTTGGTTCAGCCAGTTTTGCTATAATTGTATTAATGCCTTCACCAATATCCTTCGACCCTTTTAAAGCAATCATATCCTTAAAACTACCCCCTTCGGGCACTTCTATAAGTGTATCTTCTTGCCCCTCATACTTATCCGTAACATATTTGACGAACAATAATACCAACACGTAATCTTTGTATTGAGAAGCATCCATACTGCCTCTTAACTCATCGCAACTCTTCCATAGTGAAGAATACAACTCACTTTTCTTAATAGCCATTAAAATCGGATTGAATCAGTTAAACAAATCATCTACAAAAGAATATGTCCATTTAATTTGGATATTCAATTGACGCAGCAAGTTAACAAATTTCAGGGATAAAACTTACATTCACAGCCATCAATCGGGGTTCTCTAAAAAATTGTATATTAGTATGTTAAAAAGGAATAGTATACTTCTCACTTTTAATCTGTTACTATGATACTACATAATCAGAATTTGGTGAATGCACTTAGAAGTGCTTTGGATACTGCCAGTAAAAGGATATGGATTGCTGTCCCGTTTATTGGTCATTGGAAGTCAGTTGAACACATTCTGGGACGTAACTGGATGATGCAAAAGGATATTGACATCCGTCTTATCACAGACATTGATAACGGCTCTTTCAGTGAAGATACATTTTTTGTTTTTAAGCAATATGCAAAAATGAAGTCGCTATCTGGTTTACATGCCAAACTTTTTATTGTAGATAACTTCATTCTTTTAACCTCAGCAAATCTAACTGGCACTGCTTTTTCCAAACGATACGAAATTGGCGTAACACTAACCGATGAAAAAAATATTGTGAAAATTTTTAATGAATGGTGGAAAATTGCGAATAAAATCAAAGAGGATTGGACACCAATAAAGTTACCAAAAGGTGGCATTCAAGAACCAGAAGACCAGAACTCTGGTGATTTACCTCACCGTTGGGATTTGCCAAGAATTTCAAAACAACGAAGCGGCTTCACAGAATATGTTTCAATTGTGAGTGCTTATAACAAATTCGTTAAACTATATGAAAAACACAATACTCGTTTAATTCCGAAACTATCAGTATATCAAGAGGTAGATGGTTTCTTTAACTATCTATTCCATGAACACTCACAAAAACCATCATATGATTATATGGAGAAGAAACCATATCGACCGTTATCTGAAGCGAATCGTATTAAAGAGATTAAAATGTATGGAAGACAATACGAAAAATGGTTATTGGATAATCCAACCTTTGAAAACTATCGATTTAAATGCATACGCACAATTAAAAAGCATCTTTCTAAATCACATATCGATATTCTGAGCGAGTCTGATGTAAAAGATGTTGTGAATTGTCTACATTGTATGAATAGTTTTGATTTAAATAAATATAGATTCACAAATCCAGTAAATAATAAAATTGAAGTAATTAGAACAGAATGGAATAACTTGTTGCATAACAATTCGATTGAACTTAACGAACGGATGGCTACCTGTGATAGAAAACTTAGGTTCTTCGGCAAATCTGCAATAAGAGAACTAATTGGTTGGTATTTCCCAGAAAAATATCCAATAATTAATCGCAATTCAAATAGTGGGATGAGATTTTTTGGATACGATATTAAAACTTATTGAAATTGAAAGAAATAGGCAAACAATACCCAGCAGATAGCAAATCAGACCCATCTGGCTTTCTAAGTCGTAAACGATTGCATCAATCCATCTTCAGGGCGGAAGTATTAAATCTTCCATATGAAACTTACGGAAACTACCTGACAAAAGAAGATGGTGAAAAGGGATACAATTTTTATAATGATTTTGGGATATTTCAAGCGGTAAAACGATATCGAAAGTATAATGTGCCATTGTATTCCAATATGTTAAGGAGTGAGCACATTCCTTTCAACTTTTTCATCCCGTTGAACATAAATAAACGTTTTTGTAGAGATATTTTAAGTGAATTCTTTAATCCCAATATAAAGACAATTGACAGAATTGAAATCGAATATGCACCACAGCAAAAAGAAAGATATCTGAATGACAGAACTTCTTTTGACGTATATATAGAATATACTTCATCGTATTCTACAAGGGGAATCATTGGCATTGAAGTTAAATACACCGAACGTGAATACAAACTCCAAAAGAAATCGAAACAAGAGGAAGATATTCTTTCCAAAACTTCCAGATATTACGTTGTTTCCGACAAATGTAAACTGTATAAATCTGAAGCAATCGATATTTTACCATCTGATAGATTCAGACAAATATGGAGAAACCACTTACTTGGTGAAAGTATACTGATTGCTGATAGTAACAAATTTCGACACTTTACATCTTTAACTCTGTTTCCATGCGGTAATACACACTTCGTTGAAACAAGTAAAGAATATTTATGTCTCTTAGCAAAAAATGAAAATAACTTTCTTCCAATAACATATGAGGAATTCTTTGCACCATGTTATAAACATTGCCCTGATGGGAAATATAGAAATTGGCTTAATTATTTGGAGCAGAGATACATTGTAAAAGGTTGATGGGTTTGGTTATTTTTTGTATCTTTAAATGAAATGCAGAGGACATTCAGAATATTTTTCTACCACATTTTCTACTACAAAGAAAAATGCCGTTGTAATTGATTGATATACAACGGCATTCATTTAATCTCAGTCGGGGTGAGAAGACTCGAACTTCCGGCCCCTACGTCCCGAACGTAGTACGCTACCAACTGCGCTACACCCCGATTCAGTCTTCGCATCAGCCAGAGGCCTTCGTCAGGACTACGGTCTCCAAAGGCTGGCGGCGAAGAAAGCTTGGTCCTGACGTTAATCAGGTGCGCAAAATTAATAATTTTTTTATCCCGACGGAACTTTTTTCCTGTTAAAGAGCCAGCTCGGCTATCTTCCGGTGCAGATCGTTGCTGCTGACCGGCTTGGGCAGATAATCAGTACAGCCGGCCTCGAGGGCGCGGCGCCGGTCATCGGGGAATGCATATGCCGTAACCGCCACTATCGGCAGCTTCGCAAAAGCCTCCTCACTGCGGAGACGACGGGTGAGCGACAGACCGTCCTCATCGCCTTTCAGTGAAATGTCCATAAGCACAAAACCGAAACTCTTGCTGTGCAGCAGATCCCAGGCCTCCCTGGCCGAGGCTGCCACATGGGTGTCATACATGCCTGAGAGCAGCTTCGTGAAGTAAAGCTGACTGTGCGCGTCGTCTTCCACGATCAGGATGGCCATTCGTTGCGACGGTGATGGTTCTTTCATATCCGTATCAGTTTATATGACAAAGATCCGGCATTTATCTTCTCAGCATGAACGAGAGCAGTATTCCAGTCGGTGTTGCCGTGTGCCATCCGGAACTTGTCAGCCCCGCTCAGATCATCTCCTGTCTCTTTGTCCCACAAATGCCGTGCCGCAGGTGCAGCCATTACCATATCTGCACATGCCCTGTCAAGTGCAACTGGGTCTGTTGAAGCAGCGATGCCTATGTCATCAATCAGCGGCCGGTCGTTGTGACCCCAGCAGTCACAGTCGGGCGAGACGTCCATAATAAAACTGATATGCATGGACGGTTTGCTTTTGATGACTGCCAGCGCATATTCTGCAATCTTTTTGCTCAATATGTCGCCCTCTGAACCCCAGACCACCCTGGCAGCATCATACTGGCATACAGCCACGCACTGACCGCAACCAGTGCACTTGTCGTTGTCAATGTGAGCCTTTTTGTCAGCCCCGAGATGGACGGCGTCATGGGCACAGTTGATGACGCATATGTTGCATCCTGTGCAGTTCTTTTCATAGATGACAGGCGGATTGCCGGAGTGGAGGAACAGTTTTCCTCCCACGGAGGCACAGCCCATGCCCAGGTTCTTCAGCGCCCCACCGAAGCCAGTCTGCTCATGTCCCTTGAAGTGATTCATGGATATGATTATGTCAGCATCAGCAATGGCGGTGCCTATCATGGCACTACGGGTATATTCGAGGTTGACCTCTACCTCACGGTAATCGGTGCCCTTGATGCCGTCGCCAATAATGACGTGACACCCCGTAGAGAGAGGGTTATAGCCGTTGAGATATGCAGCCTCGATATGGTCGGGGGCATTGGTACGCTCACCGTGGTACAGTGTGTTGCAGTCGGTGAGGAATGGCTTGCCCCCCCTGGCTTTTACCATCCTTGCTATGGCAGCAGCGAAGTTGGGTCTGAGGTATGCCAGGTTGCCCGGCTCACCGAAATGGATCTTGATGGCGGTCATCTTGCGGTTGAAGTCGATCTCATCAATCCCCGCCGCCTTCACCAGCTTCTCCAGCTTCTTCAGCAGGTTGAGCGAAGGCGTACTTCGCATATCTGTAAAGTACACCCGTGATGGTTGCATCTGTCTGCTGCCGGTCACTGATCAGACGTTAAGTATGTCGATTATATCTACAAGATGCTGCTTCAGTCCCTTGTGCTGTTTGACCGCTTTCCTGAACGGGATAAGCACTATCTCATCGCTCTGCAGTCCTACCATCACGCTCTGTTGCCCGTCGAGCAGCGCCTCCACGGCAGCATTGCCCAGCCTGCTGGCATTGACACGGTCAAGGGCTGAGGGCGACCCACCCCTCTGCAGGTGACCCAGGATGACAACTCTCACCTCATAACCTTCGAGTTCAGGCTTGAGTCTCTCGGCGATAGCCAGGGCGCCTCCCTCTTCGTCGCCTTCGGCCACAATTATGATGTTGCTTGATTTCTTCCTCTTGTTGCCTGTCTCGATCATCCTGGCGATGTTACGGGCCTCGCCCTTGATCTCAGGCATGATGATGGCCTCCGCTCCGCTGGCAATACCGCTGTAGAGTGCAATATGGCCGGCCTCGGCCCCCATAACCTCTACAAAGAACATGCGGTTCATGGAGCTGGCGGTATCACGTATTTTGTCAACGGCCTCAACAACGGTGTTAAGGGCTGTATCATATCCTATCGTATAGTCGGTACCGAAGATATCATTGTCAATGGTGCCGGGGACACCTACAAAAGGTATGTTGTACTCTTCATTGAAGAGGCTTGCTCCCTTGAATGAGCCGTCACCGCCGATAACTACCACTCCATCGATCTCTGCCGCCCTGAGGTTCTCATAGGCCTTCTGCCTTCCCTCCGGCGTCCTGAATGCCTCGCAGCGGGCAGTCTTGAGTATGGTGCCTCCGCGCTGGATGGTGTCCGACACCGTATGTGCATAAAGCTGCTTGAAATTGGCATTCACCATGCCCAGGTAACCGTGCCTTATGCCTATCACCTCCAGGTCGTTATAGATGGCAGTGCGGGTGACAGCCCGTATGGCTGCATTCATGCCTGGAGAGTCACCACCCGATGTGAGAACACCGATTTTCTTAATTTTCCCCATTGAACAAATGATTTAACAGACTACGAAATTACTATTATTTTGTGCATTGACAATTTAGAGTTCCAACATTGTCACATCTTCTTAACAATTCCGGCTACATCCCGGATAAGCCATTCAGGCGTTGATGTGGCACCACATATCCCCACGCTTTTTGCATCCCTGAGCCACCCGGGATCAAACTCCTCGGGTGAGGAGACGAAAAATGAGTTTTCGTTCTCACTTTTGCACACATCGTAAAGCATACGTCCGTTTGAGCTCTTCCTGCCGCTGACGAACAGAATCACATCATGCTTCCGGGAAAACTCCCTGAGGCGCGGCTCACGGTCAGAGACCTGCCTGCAGATGGTGTTGTGAACCTTAAGGTTGTTGCCCGGATGATTCTCCCTCTCCTGTTCCAGCTTCAGACGTATTATCTCTGCCACCACCTCATACTCGGTTTTGCTGCGCGTTGTCTGGGCGAAGAGCCATACGGGTCTGGTAAAGTCAATCTTCACGATGTCATGCCTTCCGGTGACGAGGATGCCCTTCTCCCCTGCGGCTCCCAGCAGGCCAATCACTTCGGCATGATCCTCCTTGCCGAATATCACAATCTGCCCGTCCTCATCCTTTAATACTTTCTGCACCCTTTTTATCTTTTCCTGCATCGAGTGCACAATGGGGCAGGTGGCATCTATGATGGTGATGTTGTTCTCACGTGCCTTCTCATAGGTAGAGGGGGGCTCACCGTGCGCCCTGACCAGCACCTTGCAGTCGCGCAGCTTCTCAAACTGTTCGTAGGTGATGGTTACCAGCCCGAGTTTTTTGAGGCGGTCAACTTCGATGTCGTTGTGTACTATCTCACCGAGGCAGTACACATCATCGCCTGCCTCCAGTGCCTCCTCAGCAATCTTAACGGCATTCTCCACGCCAAAGCAAAATCCTGACCCCGGTTCTATGTCAACTTCCATTGAGTGTCTGTTTAAAGAGTCTTTTGAACCAGACCATCTGTTCTGCGGGTGTCATATCACTGTTATCAAGCACCACGGCGTCATCTGCCTTGCGCAGCGGACTAACCTCACGCGATGAGTCGATCCGGTCGCGTTCATTTATGTTTTTCTCAACAGCAGCATAATCTGCCGGCAGCCCTTTTCCCAGCAGTTCCAGGTAGCGGCGCCGGGCCCTCACCTCGGGGGTGGCGGTCATGAAGATCTTCAGCTCGGCCCCGGGGAAGACCACGGTACCTATGTCGCGTCCGTCCATGACGATGCCTCCGCCGTTCCCGATCTCACGCTGCAGCTCCACCAGCTTTGTCCTTACCTCGGGGATGGTACTGACGGCGCTGACATTGTCTGACACGGCCCTGTCGCGTATCTCCCTTTCTACATTCTCGCCGTTCAGCACGGTCTCGTTAAAGCCTGTCGTTTTGTTGAGAACGAACGTGATGTTTATCTCCGGGAGGAGTCTGACGACGCTGGCGGCATCTGCCACACCTCCGGATACATGCCCGCGTCGCAGGCAGTAGAGGGTCACGGCACGGTACATGGCGCCGGAGTCGATATAGAGGTAATCCAGTTCAGATGCTATGGCCTTTGCGAAGGTGCTCTTGCCGCACGACGAATATCCGTCAACGGTTATTGTGATTTTTTTCTTTTTTTTCATCCGGGCAGCAAAGTTATAACGAAAGAGGGTCATTCAGGTTCACCGGTATCACTTTTTAAGGATCATCTCAGGCCTAAGGGTCACAGTCAGGTGGTTGGTGCCTCCGGCAGGGTGAAAAGCCTCACGGCCATAAGCCAGGTCAAAACTCCCGGTTCTGAACCCGAATCCTGCCGAAAAGCCTGACATTCCCGTTCTCTGTTCCAGGCGCATCTCCGCCCTGCGGCCGTAGTTCAGGCCGAAGCCCATCCAGAAGGAGTCGGCAGGGAGTATCTCCACGCCCAGGATAGCGTGCTTTAGCAGGTTCTCACCGAAGCCGCCGGCCGGGTTGTCATCCTCAGGGTTATAGTCATAGGTAAGGTCCGGTTTCTCCAGGTGCCTGAGTGTCAGCGAGAAGCTGAAGGGGGCGTGTGCCAGCCTCTTGGTCACGCCTGCAATGATCTCAAAAGGCAGGGGCTCCCCGCCCCGGCCGGTGTGACTTTTGATCTGAAAGCCGGCGTTCCTGATCACCACACCTGCGTCAAGCAGCAGCTTCCTGTTGCTCCACGTGGCCCCGATGTCCGTGCACACTCCTGCGGAGAAATAGCGCTCAAGATGCGAGAATACCGGCTTGAGGGCAATACCAACAGTGAATGAGGAGTCTAACTGTAATGACCAGGCCACGTTGAAAGCATATTCGGCAGCGGTAAAGGTGCCTGTAATATTCCCTGCAATATCGGCCTCTGTGAAACGTCCGTAGCTGATGAAGCTCACCCCCGCGGCAAAGGTCCCCTGCCTCTCCGTATCCATAGCCCATGCTGCATGCCCGTAGGTAATACCAGCAAACCAGGTGGAGAAGCTGAGCGAGATGTCATTGTCCATCGACCCGCGGAGCAGGGCCGGGTTCCAGTAGGGGAGGCTCAGGTCATCACGGTCACGGGAGACGGTAATGCCTCCTGTGGCTGTGGCAAAGGCTGAGTGACTGAGATTCAGGAACTCATATGTGTTGTCACCCCCGGTCTGTCCGCTGAGCGGCAGGAGAGTGAAAAGCAGAATGAGTGATAGAGCCTGTAGCCTCATGTCGTGGCAGATTGCAAACAAAGATAATACTATCGGTAAAACGGGGTACGGAGGTTGCTAATTCGGGTTGCTTTATGCGCTCCTTCCGGCAAGATCGACTTCTGTGGCGGAGCTCTTCCTCCTTTGAGCCTGTGAAAGGAACAGCCCAGCAATGACTATCATCATACCCACACCGTTTCTGAGCGTCAGCCTGTCGCCGATGATAAGGAACGCAAACAGGGCAGTAAATACGGGGATGAGGTTGCTGAATACATTGGCGCGGGATATGCCCAGGTGCCTGACGGAGTATGCGAAGAGCACGAATGCACCGCTGGAGGCAAATATGGCCAGCAGGACAATGGAACCAAAGCTCTCGGCAACAATACCTGTGGAAAGTAACTTTCTGAGATCAAATATCAGGAAGAGAGGCAGGAACAGTATGATGCCTATGGTATTCTGGATATTGACAATACTGACCGGATTGTACTGCGTTGCCAGCCTGTGGAGGATCATATTGTATCCTACCGCGGCAATGACAGCCAGAAGCAGCAGGGCCAGCCCTTTCATACTCATTGCTACACCTCCTCCGCTGCTGGTGATGAAGATCATCACTCCGGCAAAAGAGATCAGCACACCCAGATAATTGACGGGTCTGAGCTTCTCCCGGTATATTATCCAGGCAAAGATGACAGCAAATATCGGGATTGTGGATATTATCACCGAACCCACCGTTGATGAGACATAGGTAAGCCCGAAACTCTCACCCAGGAAATAGAGGAAAGGCTCGAAGAATGCCAGCAACAGGAAGTACTTGCGGTCGGCCTTCCTGACACCTGTAAACCCATGTGTGATCCAGAGGTAACCGGAGAGTAAGAGTGATGCTATGCATAACCTTATAAAGACAATGGTTATCGGGTCATAATGCCTGTTGGCTATCTTGAACCAGACAAACGAGAATGACCAGAAGATCATTGACAATACCAGGGCTGCGTAGGGTCTGCCTTTCATTTTGAAGGAAACACGGATAACTTGTCCGGCGGGCGAAGTTAATTCAATATTTCAAATCATGTCCAAAGAAAATAATATCCTATAACATCAGGTGGCACTCTCGGTGGTGCAAGTTCGACCATAGCCGGAATGAGCGCATGATGAACACTATAATACACATCAGGTTAGGCATATAACGGACTGATCTCTTTCGACCGTTCTCCCAAAAACTGCAATCTGTCTATTGCAGGCATGGTTTTATTGTTATATTTGCCACTTCAACAGTGAGGCGAGATATGAAAGGAATCAAGATCGTTGTCCTGGCCAAGCAGGTACCTGACACGCGCAATGTGGGGCCTGACGCCATGAAAGCCGACGGCACCGTCAACAGGAGTGCCCTGCCGGCCATCTTCAACCCTGAGGATCTGAACGCGCTGGAGCAGGCGCTTCGCATCAAAGAGCAATATGAGGGCACCACGGTGACGGTTCTTACCATGGGGCCGGGCCGTGCTGCCGAGATCATCCGCGAGGGTTTATACCGCGGTGCCGATGACGGGGTGCTGCTGACCGACAGGGCTTTTGCAGGTTCTGACACGCTGGCCACATCCTATGCCCTGACGCTGGCCATCCGCAGGCTGGAGCCTGACCTGGTTCTCGGGGGTCGTCAGGCTATCGACGGTGACACCGCACAGGTAGGTCCGCAGGTAGCGGAGAAGCTGGGATGGCCGCAGGTGACTTATGCCGAGGAGATGCACTTTGAGAATGACAAACTGGTAGTACGCAGAAGGCTTGAGCGCGGCGTTGAGACCGTCTCCGCCCCGCTGCCGCTGGTGGTGACCGTCAACGGTACAGCCCCCGCATGCCGTTACCGCCACGCCCGCCTGGTGATGAAGTACAAATATGCCCGTACCGACACTGAACTGCAGGCTGAGAATGCCGACTACATCGCCACCAGCAGGCCCCTGATGCCTATTACCGAGTGGGGAACAGAGGCTGTCGGTGCTGACCCGGAACAGCTGGGGCTGTCGGGCTCACCCACCAAGGTGAAGAAGATAGACAATGTCATCCTTCAGTCGAAACAGGCAAAACAGCTCACCTCATCCGACAGGGACATTGAAGCGCTCGTAAAGGAGCTGTTTGAGAGTCATACAATTGGTTGATCAACAGAAAACATATCCGCAAAGTGAACAGTCTATTCGTATTTTGTGAGCTTGATGAGGGCAAACCTGTCGATGTTAGTCTCGAACTGCTGACCAAAGGCCGGTCGCTGGCCAACGCCCTTGGCTGCAGGCTCGAGGCAGTGGTGCTTGGCAGTGGCATTGAGGGCATTGAAAAGGAGCTTTTCCCTTACGGCACCGATGTGGTGCACCTGGCAGATGACCCGGTGTTGGAGCATTACCGTACCATGCCCTATACCTCGGTCATCACCGGCCTCTTCCGGCAGGAGCAGCCACAGATAGCCCTTATGGGAGCCACCACCACCGGGCGCGATCTGGGCCCGAGGGTCTCCTCGGCACTGCACAGCGGGCTGACGGCTGACTGCACGGCCCTCGAGATAGGTGATCACTATGACAGGAAGACAGACACCACATACAAAAACCTTCTATACCAGATAAGACCTGCCTTCGGTGGCAACATCATTGCCACAATCATCAATCCTGATCACCGTCCCCAGATGGCCACCGTCCGCGAGGGGGTGATGAAGAAGGAGATCGTGAACAGGAACTATCGCGGTGAACTGAAAAAGATTAATGTCTCTGACTTCATAAAGCCCGAGGATCTCACCGTGGAGATCATCGAACGGCATATGGAGGCCCGGAGGGTTGACATCAAGTCGGCGCAGATAATCGTGTCCGGCGGTTACGGCATGGGCTCAAGGGAGAATTTCAACATGCTGTACGATCTGGCTTCCGTCCTTGGAGGCGAGGTGGCTGCCTCCCGGGCGGCCGTGGATGCAGGCTTTGCAGGACACGAGCGGCAGGTGGGACAGACAGGGGTGACTGTCAGGCCGAAGCTCTATATCGCCTGCGGTATATCGGGACAGATACAGCATACGGCAGGTATGAGCCAGAGCGGAAAGATCATTGCCATCAACAATGATGCGATGGCACCCATCAACAGCCTGGCCGACTATGTTATCAACGGTGATGTGGCAGATATCATACCGAAGCTCATAAAACACTATAAGGCAAACGCCAGGTAAAAGACTCTTATGACAGTAACAAAGGGATAATCCGATGGCAAATTTCTATACAGACAACAAAGACCTGCGGTTCCACCTCAACCATCCGGTGATGCGAAAGGTCGTAAGGCTTAAGGAGATGGATTACCGTGACAGGAATCAGTACGACTGGGCGCCTCACGATTACGAGGATGCGATGGACAACTATGACAGGGTGCTGGAGATCATAGGCTCCATATGTGCTGATGTCATCGCACCCAATGCCGAAGATGTTGACCATGAAGGTCCTGAGGTTGTTGACGGGAGGGTGCGTTATGCCCACGGAACGCAGGAGAACCATGAGGCTCTGACAAAAGCAGGGGTCATAGGGATGAACTTTCCGCGCAGGTATGACGGACTGAACTTCCCGATGGTGCCCTATGTCATGGCTGCAGAGCTGGTATCGAGGGCTGATGCAGGGTTTGCAAACATATGGGGGTTGCAGGACTGCGGGGAGACCATCCTCGAGTTTGCCTCAGAAGAGCTGAAGGAGGAGTTCCTGCCGCGCTTCAACAGGGGGGCGACGGCAGCCATGGCACTGACGGAGCCTGATGCAGGGTCTGACCTGCAGGCGGTACAGCTTAAAGCCCACTATGATGAGACAAGGAGCACCTGGATGCTCAACGGCGTCAAGAGATTCATCACCAACGGCGACGCAGAGATATCACTGGTGCTGGCCCGCTCTGAAGAGGGGACCACTGACGGGCGCGGACTGTCGCTGTTTGTGTACGACAAGGCTGAGGGTGCCGTGACAGTGCGGCGCATAGAAAACAAGATGGGGATCAAGAGTTCGCCTACATGCGAACTGGTGTTCCGCAATGCTCCGGCAAGGCTGATAGGTGAGAGGCGCATGGGGCTGATAAAGTATGTCATGTCACTGATGAATGACGCACGCCTGGGTGTGGGGGCACAGGCGGTAGGTATAGCACAGGCGGCATATGAGGAGGCAAGGAAATATGCCTCGGAGAGAAAACAGTTCGGCAAAACCATAGACCAGTTCCCAGCCGTGTACGAGATGCTAACCAGGATGAGGGTGCGAATAGAGGCGATGCGATCACTGCTCTATGAGACAGCACGGTTTGTTGATATCTACAAGGCATGGTCGTTCATCAGCGAAGAACGCAAACTGGAGAAGGAGGAGCGTAATGACCTTAAGACCAACACCCGTCTGGCCGATATCTATACCCCGATGGTCAAGCTCATCAGCAGCGAATGGTGCAACAGTATTGCCTATGATGCCGTTCAGATACACGGCGGTGCGGGTTTCATAAAGGACTTCCCCGTGGAACGGCTCTACCGCGATGCCCGTATAACATCCATCTATGAGGGCACATCCCAGCTGCAGGTAGTCGCAGCCATCAGAGGCGTGACCACCGGTGTATATCTTGCACAGATGAGGGAGTATGAGAAAACGGAACTGAGGCCTGAGCTGGAACACCTGCGCAAGATGCTCATTACGCTGACGGACGACTATGAGAAGAGAGTTGCGGAAGTGGTTGCTGCCGGCAACAGCGAGCTGACCGATTTCCATGCTCGGCGCATGGTGGAGATGGCTGCCAACATCATCATGGGACACCTGCTGCTGCATGATGCCCAGCGGGATACCGTCCGTGCCGCTTCGGCAGAACTCTTTGTTTCCATGGCCGTCTCTGAAAACAGCACCAGGTCAGGCTATATTGCCGGATTTGAAGAGAAAGAGCTCGGTCTTTTCAAGGTAAACTGATCTCCCCATAGTTTTCACCCTGACAAGCCGGGCCGAAGGATAATATTTAGCAGGCCGGCCGGTGATAAATGTCAACTGACCAGTTGACAAGAAACAGCTATATATCAGACAAATATATCATAGTCGCCCATAAAGAGACCCCTTATTACGATATATTTGCGACTGGAATAACAATATCAGAAAGATGGAGCGTAGAACGAGGATTATAAAATTATTGCTGCCAGCAATGCTGATGACCTGCCTGGTGGTCCTGTCTTCATGTGAGAAGTATGCATGGGCAAAGCCGGAGGTACCGCAGGATCTTGTTGTCAGCTACTCGGGGAACATCTTTCCGTTCTGCCAGGGCTGTCACGGAGCCTGGAGTGTGGACCGGACATACGACAAGCTGTTTGCAAATGTCGATACCGTCACCCCGGCCTCCAGCAGGGTTCTGTCGATTCATTCATCGATAACTGCGTTCGGGTCACAGATGCTGCAGGTCGACACCCTGTTATTGCCGGCGCCTGATGTTATAAAAATCTGGGCATCCCGGGGAGCCGAGAAGGACTAACCTTAAGAACCTAAACCAAGATAAACATGAGAAAGATATTATCATCAGTAATTCTCGTCCTGTTTTTTCTGCCTCTCTTCAGCCAGGAGAGCAAAGATTACCCGGTAAGGCTATTCGAAACAAGCATATTAATAGATAACCAGACGGTCACAACTCCATTCAAGGGGATGCTCGAGTTTGAGATACATCACAGGTTCGGGACGGTAAACAATGCCCTTGATGATCTTTTTGGCCTGTGGGCTCCGGCCAACATAAGACTCGGACTCAATTACGCCATTACCGACAGGCTGGTTATAGGTGCCGGTACTGCCAAAAACTACAAGGCCCAGGACATTGCAGTGAAGTATGCCCTGTTGCAGCAGACCAGCTCGGGGTCGGTTCCGGTGTCTCTGGCATTTTACGGGAATATTGGATTGAACCTGCTGAATCAGAATACTTTTGGTCCGGCACACGACTGGAGGGAGATTCACCGTCTTTCCTACTTCAGCCAGATATTGGTTGCCCGTCAGTTCGGAGAAAAGTTTTCGCTTCAGCTGGCGCCGACATTCATTTGGTTCAATTCCGTTGAGATCGGGTATAAAAATGCACACTACGGAATCTCGGCAGGAGCAAGGTATAATGTAGCCGGCTCACACAGTATCGTAGCCGAGTACGATCAGCTGTTCAACAAGCAGGAGAACGAGGATTTCAATCCGAAACCTCAGCTTGCTCTCGGATGGGAGATCGGTACACCCACCCATGCATTCCAGATATTCTTTGCCAACTATAAGGATATACTTGGACAGTATAATTTTGTTTACAATCAGAACAGCATCAGTGACGGTAACTTCCTGATCGGTCTTAACGTCACCGTAAGGTTCTGATCCAACCAGGCCAAAAATGATCTTAAGTAGATATTTGGTTTGTCTGACAGTCGTATTATTTGTCTTCTCGCAGCAGGCAATTGCCCGGGTGGAATATCAGGACAGCCTGTCTGTGACCAGGGGAGCCGAGCTTAGCCTCTATGCTGAGGATAACGAGACCAATTGCCTGGTATGTCACGGGAAGCTTATTTACACCCTTACTGATACAGTGATGGGGATGACACGGAAGCAGCTGATGTCCGGGCAAAACCTGATCATGCCGGGCATGTTCTATAACTCAGTTCACTGGAGTTTCAGTTGTCTCGACTGTCATTCGGAGGAGTTCAGGATTTTTCCTCATTCGATTGAGGCCCGGTTTGAAACATCGTGGGGATGTATTGATTGTCACGGTTATGATCCAAACTATGAGCAGTATGGGTTTGAGGAGATAGATGCTGAGTATCAGAAGAGTGTTCACTACACTGCAACTGACGGCCTGATTACATGCTGGAAGTGTCATGACCCGCATTATTACACACCTCTTGCCCGGCAGACACAGGGAGGCAGGGAATACATACTCCGGTCAAATGAAATGTGTCTCCGCTGTCACAGCAATGCCAATGTCATGGGCCTGATCACCGATGAAAATGTTGATATTGTACTTCCGAAGCATGAGTGGCTGCCTGATGTTGACCGTCACCTGGAGGCAGTGAGGTGCATTGATTGCCATACCCGCATGAACGACAGTGTGCTGGTGGCTCATGAGGTCATGCCCGCAGACAGTGCTGTCAGGGGATGTGCTGACTGCCACAGCCAGAACTCGATACTGATGGGGACCCTGTACAAGTATGCTGCAATGGAGAGTCGTGATGAGAAGGGATTTGTCAATGGAGTGATCCTCAGGAATGATTCATACGTGATTGGTGCAAACCGCAGTAAACTGATATCCTTTGCAGGACTGCTGATTATTGGCATGACTCTTGCATTTGCACTGGTGCACACCATTTTCAGGATAGTTATTAAACCCAGGGAGCACGTTCATGAGTAAGAATTTTTATCACTATCCCGTCTGGGTCAGGTTGTGGCACCTTATCAATGCAGTTCTGTGCCTGTTCCTGATTGTGACGGGGTTCAGCATGCTCTATTCAGACCCGGATAACGCACTTGTCGTTAAGTTCCAGAGGGCTGTCTCAATACATAATGTGTGCGGGGTGCTACTTACGATAAGCTATACGCTTTTTCTCTTTGGAAATCTGTTCACCTCCAACGGCAAACATTACCTGTTGACCATGAAGGGACTTGGGAAGCGGCTCTGGAAGCAGGGACGCTATTACGCATACGGCTACTTCAAAGGCGAAGAGGCACCATTCCCTGTCAGCAGCGAACGCAAATTCAACCCACTGCAGCAGGTATCTTACGTCGGGGTGATGTATTTAGCCCTCCCAATGCTTTTCATCACCGGTTGGGCACTGATGTTTCCCGAGTTCATCCTGAAGAAATTCCTGGGATTCAGCGGGATTTTTCTCACAGACCAGTTCCATGTCATTCTTGGATTCCTGATAGTTATATTCCTGTTCATTCATCTTTATGTCATTACAATGGGTAAGACCCCCCTGAGTAATTTCAGGAGTATTATTACCGGCTGGCAGGAGAGTCACTAATAGAGTTTAATTAAAATATAGTTTTATGAAACCCACATTATTGACCACAATCACAAACACGAATAAATATAATTTACAATCATGTGTGGTTCTCCCGATAAATCGGGACAGGCTATCATACCTTTAAAATCAAAATTATATTATGATGAAAAGATCAATTAAAGTTATTTCAGTAATGTTTCTGGCAGCTTCGTTTGGATTCATGTCAGTCACTGCCAATGCCCAGCAGAAAAAGGGAGAACCCTGGGAAATCCCTGCAGAATACAAGAAGATGGCTAATCCTGTTGCCGCAGACACTGCTTCCATCAAGGCCGGCCAGATGGCATATTCCAGGAACTGTGCTTCCTGTCATGGAAAGACAGGCCTAGGCAACGGACCCAAGGGCAGAATGTGCAAAACATTCCCGGGTGATTTCTCTGATGCCGCTTTCCAGGGCTATAGCGATGGCGAAATTTTCTACCAGACCAAATTCGGAAGAGGCGAGATGCCTGCTTACGACAAAAAGATTCCTGATACTGATATCTGGAATATGGTCAACTACATAAGATCGCTGAAGAAATAGCTCCTATCCCCAAAAAAAGCTGCCCCGAAAGAGGCAGCTTTTTTTGGTGGGGTGCTTAATAAGTTATCATTCTTCAGGAGCAGGGTATCCGATGGCTGTCATGGCGGCAATCGAGTTGTCAAGCAGAACCCTTGTATATTCAGGGTTGTGGATTCCGTTGCTTCGGTCTTCCTTGATGGTGTTGTAATTCAGGTAGGCCAGTACCGCATTTGCCTTGAATGTTCCCTTATTGGCAAGTTCGGTCGTGGTATTGTAAATACCTGCGGCGACGAGCTGAGCTTCCAGGTCTTCAAGCTTCTCCTTGATTTCGCTCTGGAATTCTGAAATCTTGTTGTTGAATGCCGTATAGGGGCTGCTTCCAATATCATGGCATGATGTGCAGCCTGTCAATAGCCTGGTCTCGGTGCCGTGTGAATCATATTTCATTGCCATATTGTGACCTCCTGCCTGGTAACCGTATGGTGCTGACATATGGCAGGTAACGCATCCGCTGGCCGTAGAATGTGGATTGTTTGCCGGAACCTGAGCTCCTGGCAGTTCAAACGGTGTCTTACCCAGTATCAGGTTGGCGTTGGGGCCGTGATGAGGGCCCATACGGTTGTTGGCTATTTCAAAATCGGCACCGTTAACTGAAGGAGCAGGAGAGACATTGCGCGACTGATGGCAGAAGACGCACTGGTTGCTTGTACCCTTGTTCCAGACGACATCGGCACCTGCATACCTGACCTCCAGAGTCTCTGCCCCGGGCTTTGTAAGAGCCCAGTCGTCAGAAGAGAACGTCTCATGAATATTGTGGCAGGTAAAGCAGTTGATCTGCATTGGATTTTGAGGCACGGAGATGTCTGCTACTGATCCTTCGGCTACATACTCGAGGAAGCCCTGGCTTGTGTGACACTGCACGCATCCTTCTCTGTTGGCGTAGGCAGCATTCCCTCCTGTGGCATGAGTCGATTCTTCCCACTGGGCAGAGAAAGCTGTCATCTGACTGTTGCTGTTATGGCAATCGGCACAGGCAAGCGTCGTTCCCGGTTCGCCCTGGTCACCCTTTTCTCCCTCCTCACCGATCGGACCCATGGGACCCTCACAGGAAGACATTACAAGGACTGAAGTAATCAGGATCGCGATAAGGTTATAGTTTCTTTTCATTGGCGGTTAATTTTATTTGCATGTATGACGGTATACCCCTGTTTTTTCTGCTTCTATATTATTTGCATTATTCAATACGCCGGTCTTTCAGGTCTTTTCTCTGCATTTTTTTCTGAACGGAAAGGTAGCAAGACCTTCGATCTGTAATCACTCTTTGCCATTGATGTTTCAATGACAACAGATTGATAAGTAAGAGGCAATGCATTGACATAAGTCAAGAAAGAATATGATATTTATTATATTTATGGTTCAATATTGATGTCGTGCTTAGCTTTGCTCCTAAATCTGAATTCTAATGTATAGCGAAAATATTATTTCAAGCTGTGAGGTCTGCAACAGGTGCTGGGCCAATTTCAAGGGACTGTCAGCAGAGGAGCTTGAACAGGTAAACAAAAACCGCTATGAGGCCAGTTTTAATCCTTCTGAGATCATAATCAAGCAGGGATCTCCATCGTCAAATGCAATTTTTCTTACATCCGGACTGGCAAAAGTCTACATGGAGGGTTACTCAGGCAAGAATCTGATAATCAATCTCGCGGAACATTCCACACTGCTGGCCGGCCCCGGGGTACATGTAAATTCACGCTACTGTTACTCAGTAGCTGCAATAACCAGTGTACAGGCCTGTTTCATCAGTTTTGACGTCATCCGAACGATCATTGCCGGAAATCCCGCATTTGCCCTTGGGTTTATTGAAGATCTGAGTGAAAAGGCATTCCGGATGCATCAGAAGATATTAAATCTAACCCAGAAAAAAATGCATGGCAGACTGGCTGAGGCACTTCTTTACTTTGCGGATGAGGTTTTCCACTCCGATGATTATGAGATGCTTCTGACCCGTCAGGAGATTGGAGAGATGACCAATATGGCCAAGGAAAGCGTTGTAAGGGTCATGGGTGAGCTGGAGAATGAAAAGATAATCAGGGCCATGCCTCATTCAGTTAAGATTCTTGATAAGGACAAGTTGCGCGTAATCTCAGAAAAGGGCTAGTTTTGCACACAAATCAGTTAGATGAAGACAATCAGGTTTTTATTCACGCCCGCATTGATGGGCATACTTTTCATTGCGCTTGCCATTGCGATGGCTGTTGCCACATTTATTGAAAATGACTTTGGTGCGGATGCTGCCAGGGACCTGGTTTACAATACCCGCTGGTTTGAACTGCTTTTCCTGCTGCTGGTCGTCAACCTTGCGGGCCAGATCATAACATTCAAACTCTACCGCAAGGAAAAACTGACGGTGATGCTGTTTCACACCGCCTTCATTGTCATGGTCATCGGGGCAGCAATAACAAGATATACGGGCTATGACGGCATGATGCACATCAGGGAGGGAGAGACCACTTCGCTGACCTACTCATCAGGCAAGGAAGTGAGGATTGATGTAAATGATTCTGACGGCAGGCAGTTGAACAGCCACGCTGAACCCATTGACCTGACGGGGGGACGCGCTGACCGCTTTAAAAAGATCCTCAGGGCCGGAGATAAAGAGATCACGTTTAAGTTGGAGAGATTCATTCCCGGCGCTGTCAGAAATGTTGAAGAAACTCCCGACGGAGTTCCTGTGGCTGCCTTCCTTGTCACTCCCGATATGGTGAGTAGTCAGACCATTGTGCTTCAACGGGGTGAGACAGGCATGATCGGAGAGATGACAATCGGATTTGACACTGATGCCGATATCAGCGTTATCAATGACAGCCAGACATTCTTTATCAGGTCTGTCATGGAGGTACGTTCAACCAATATGCAGGATATGCAGACGATGATCTTTGCTCCCGATACGCTGATAGCTCTGGCAAAGGGTACCGTCTATACCGTGGGAGGCTACCGCATAATGCCTCAGCAGCTGACAATTAGCGGTACGGTTGTACCGGCACCCGACAGGGTCAGCGAAAGTCCGGATGGAGCCCTTGAATGCACACTGTCGGGAGCAGGCTATGAAAGGAAGATATACCTGTGGACCGACGAGGCGCAAGGGGGCTCAGTATGGCAGGGCGAGGCGGGCAATCTTAAGGTGAGGGTAAGCTACGGCAGCAGCATGAAGCAACTCCCTTTCAGCCTTACCCTTGATGATTTTATGATTGAGCGATATCCCGGTTCAAACAGTCCGTCAGGATTCAAAAGCAGGGTCACACTGGCTGATGCTGACAATGAGACCAGATTTCAGTATGATATTTACATGAATCATATTCTTAAATATAGGGGATTTCGCTTCTACCAGTCATCCTATGACCCTGACGAAAAGGGCACGGTGCTGTCGGTGAACCATGACCCGGCAGGCATGCTGACGACATATACCGGCTACGGACTACTGTTCCTGTTCATCATCCTTACGCTACTGAACAAGCGGTCGTTCTTCCGGACAGTCAGGCCAGGCTATTGGAGCAGCAGATATCGCAAGCCGGCGGCAGTGATGGTTCTGGTACTGGCTGCTTCCCTGATGCCGGTTAGCGCTCAGAAGCTGGTGCTGGACAAAGATGCTGCCGACAGCTTTGGAGAGGTGCTGATGCAAGACCAGAAGGGACGCACCAAGCCTCTCTATACAGTCAGCAGTGACATACTGCGCAAGGTGGCACGCGAGAACACACTTGACGGACTCTCACCCATGCAGGTCTTCCTGGGCTGTTCGCTCGATTTCTACCACTGGCAGCAGGTGCCTCTGATAAAGGTGTCAAATGAGGAGCTCCGTCAGATGCTGGGGCTTACCGGAGAACGGGCAGCATTTTCCGATATCGTCACGTTTGGTGAGGGTGGCGGTTACAGGTTGTCAGCCTACGTTGAGAAGGCCTATGCAAAGGCTGAGAGTGAGCGCAGCAGGTTCGACAAGGAGGTGATAAAGGTGGACGAGCGGGTGAACATATGCTACATGATGTCAAAGGGCGAGTTTATGCGCATATTTCCCCTAAGGGACGGCACAGATCACTGGGGGATGGCTCAGGATGCCGTCAGGCATGGGATCAGCACGGAAGACTCACTCTTTGTGCTCAACGTAGTACCCATGTGGGTGCAGACGGTAACAAGCGTCGGTAAAGGAGCGGCTGACCCTGACGATTTTCTCACGGCATTGAAGCATTACCAGAGGGCCCATGCCGGATATGATCTTCCTTCAGCTGGTAAGGTGAAGGCAGAGCTCTTCTATTACAGGGCGAAGATATTCGAGAAGCTCTTCCCCTGGTATGCCACTGTCGGACTCATTATGATAACCGTCATCATCACTTTCATCATCAGGGGAAGGGAACAGTCGGGGGTGCTGCTGAAGATATTGTTCGCACTGATTGCTGGCGGGTTTATCTTTCATACCCTGGGTCTTGGTATCAGGTGGTACATCTCAGGCCACTCACCGATGAGTAACGGCTATGAGTCGATGCTGTTCATCTCGTGGGTGACACTGCTTGCCGGGCTCATCTTCAGCCGCAGGTCGCTGCTGACGCTGGCGGCCACAGCAGTGCTGGGCGGACTGACACTGATGGTGGCGCATCTAAGCTTCATGGATCCGGAGATCACCAACCTGGTACCGGTGCTGAAGTCATACTGGCTGACACTGCATGTGTCGGTTATTACCGGCAGCTACGGGTTCCTGGGACTGGGAGCCATACTGGGACTGATAGTACTGATAATGATGCTGTTTGTCAACGGCAGCAACCGTGATCGGATAAGCTCCGTAATTGATGAGCTGACGGTCATCAACTACAGGTCCCTGACCCTTGGTCTCTATTTTCTTACCATCGGCACCTTCCTGGGGGCTGTCTGGGCCAATGAGTCGTGGGGACGCTACTGGGGCTGGGATCCGAAGGAGACCTGGTCACTGATCACCATCATCATATATACGCTGGTGACACATTCGCGCATGATTCCCGGCATGAAGGAGACCTATACCTTTAACCTTCTCTCGCTGTTTGCACTCTCTTCGGTGCTGATGACCTATTTCGGGGTTAACTATTATCTTTCCGGGTTCCATTCCTATGCCGGGGGCGACCCCGTGCCGGTGCCGGTCTTTGTTTATATAGCCGTGGTGGTACTGGTAGCCCTGGCTGTTGCAGCAGGGTACAGGTACAGGCAGATGTCAGCAGGGCGGAAGTAAATCTGGTATCAGCTGAATGCATGAGCTCTCTGCGGGCCTGGAGCATGTGGGAAGCAGAGAGGCGGCAGGGCTCCCCGCCCTGTCTGGAGTCAGTCCGGAGAACAGATGAAGCAGGGCTCCCCGCCCTGCCTGGAGTAGCCGGGAAGAAGAGAGGCGGCAGGGCTCCCCGCCCTGCCTGGAGTAGCCGGGAAGAACAGCTGCGGTCGGCCTCATTACAGCACTGATCTGGCAGATGGATGCACACGGGGACTGACCTGGCAGACTGATTGCTGCCGGTGCTCCTTGAGTGTGGATGAGCTGATGCCCCTACCTGTTGAAATATTCCTTGCTTTTCTTGCTGGTGATATTGTAGGTTGTGCCTTTTGTTGCGGGGGCAAAATCGTGATAGAGAATGTATTCATCACCTTCATAGAATACTGTACATACAATGGTCATGGTATGGTCGCATCCGTCATAGGTGCCGCTTCCCTCGACCCATCCAACATAGCCGTCTCCGAATTCGAAATCCTGTCTGGGGACGGTCACCTCTTCGAGGAAGTCGCCAGACAGTGTATAGTAAACCACCGACCCGGGGCCGGCAAAGTCCCAGAAGTTGTCATTGACAATGGTATTGGCCAGTGTCGGATGTTTGGTAAAGTTCACATTATAGATGCCATAGCCCGCCTCGTCGCATGAGAATGAACCGATGTAAGTATTAAGGTCCAGTATGCAGAATGGTTCAACATATACTGCCAATACCTTTGGAGATGATACAGTTCCCTCTGTGGTTATAGCAGTGGCAGCTACAAGGGCACTGTCATCAGGTGGCACGTTGGGAAAGCTGATCGTAGCGGTTTTTGTGTCTGCACTAACGTCAGTGATGGTAGCACCTTCTACGTACCATGCCCATCTTGTTCCTGGCTGGTCGCCAGCAGGAATAACATGGTATTCAGTGGCTTGCGTCTGAAAGACCTCGAGTGGACCATCCAGAGTAAAATCGACAGGCTCCTCAGGCTCTTCCGGTGTACATGAGAAGAATGCTGTAAGTAAAAGGATTAATGCTGTCATTAACAATGCTCTGTTTTTCATGGCTTCACGGTTTATTTACTTATTGTCAATTAGCGGCAGTAGTTTCGTCAGTACAACCCGCCAGAATTATCGCTTTTTAAATATAGAGATATAACGGGTCCTATTGTCTAAAAGTATTATAAATCTAATTTAAGGCTCCCATTTCTATATAACCGTTATACTTTTATACGATAGTTGTGCCGGAATTGTTTCTTTATTGAATGATTACAAATGTATTTAAGAATAATCCACTGGCTTGATCATGCGAACCCTGGTAGAGGACTGGCTTGCCGTTTTCGCTATGGTCAAAGAGCGTCCACAGCAGAAGTTTACAATAAGTAAGAAGCTGACCACGGAAGTTGCCCGTAGTTCACGCGGGTTTTATTCAGCATAAAAGAGAGGCTGCCCCTTCTGAAACAGCCTCCCTTTCTTGTTATAATTCAAACATCTTAATTAAATTTCCTCTTCGGAGGGAAGATGTTTTGAGTTGCCTGTGGCACCACCTTCACGGCAGCAGTGCCTTTTGTATTATCAAGTGTTATTTTGGCATAGAAGAAGGCAAAATCACCTGCCCAGTCTACCGGAAGCGTATAGCCATCGTCATAATATAGGACGTAGGCAATTTCCAGTGTGGGAGATGCACCGCAGTTGTCATACATTCCCGATCCTTTGATGTAGTAATCGTAAGGAGAACCATCGTAGAGTGTCTGCATGTACCACTGCTCCTCAATTTCACAGGTACCGTCATTGTTGATGATGAGTGTAGCTGTTCCGCCATCTATGACCTCTTCGCCCCAGATGTTAGACATCCATCCAAAGTTAATGCCCGTTATATCAACTGTAGTAGCTGTAGGATTTGATATAACCACTTCGCTGTCAAAGAAATAACCCGACAAATCCATGCCATCAGTACCTATCCATGGGCCCACCAGGTCGTTGGGGCCGTTTATCAGCGGACAGAACTGTTTGACTGTAACCTCTATTAATTTTGCGGGAGTGGTCACTCCGGTGGGTGAGGTTTCAGTAACCTCGATGACTGCGATACCGCTTGCCGGCATCTGGTCAAAGAGGAAGGTGGCTGTCTTGGTATCAGCACTCACGGACTGCAGTGTAGCGTCATCAGAGCTCCAGTCCCAGGTCCATCCTGTGCCAGGCCGAGTGTACGCTACGTTGAAGGTGCCAGTAAATGTCTGCAGAGCAACAGCCGGTCCATCAATCTTGAGAACAGTAAATGGATTGACTTCAATCTCCACAACTTTGTCAGGCGATTTAACTCCGGCTGAGGTGGTTTCACTGATTGTGATTGCAGCCTTTCCATCTGCAGGCATTGATGCAAATTCAAGTGTGGCTGTTCTTGTGTCAGAACTTACCGACTTAAGAGTAGCATCTGCGACCGACCAGGACCATGTCGAACCTGAGCGACTGTAGTTAGGCGTATAGGTCCATGTCTCAGTATGGTAAATTGATGTCGGGCCTGTTACACCAAGCACAAGGGGTACCACATCCTGTGCAGTGTATTCGCTCTGATTCTCCTCGATATAGGTCTCACCGCAAGCGGGGAGGAGCATTAATGCAACCAGAAGGAAAGCCAGTTTTGCTATAATATTCTTTTTCATAATCATTTTTTTTTACCGTTAATACTCAACTGCTAGAACCAGCCACCGTTAGAGTAGTCTTCACCGGCAACTCCATTATTGGGGCCGAAGGTGTAGTTCTCCATCTGGTTTACTTCAAGCTGCTGGCCGGGTATCGGGAAATGAAGCGGTGTTCCGGCCTGCAGTTTGTTGGCTTTGCGCATTGCAAAGAATTCAAGGCCAGGTGTTGTGGTGTGCAGTTCAATATTCCTTTCATGGAAGATTGCAGCTTCTATTGCCTCAGCTGTTGCAGCAACAGATGCAAGTCTGCCACGCGTGACCCTGGTGCCGGTGTTGATGATTGCGGCGGCACCTGTCAGGTCGGGCTGGTGAAGCAGTGCTTCTGCCTTGAGCATGTCGTTTTCTGTCTTGGTGAAGTTAGGCTGGGGTGTAGTCCATGTCGACAGATAGTCATCAAATTTTGAGAACCTGTAGCATGAGAAATGATAGTAACCACGCTCAACCCTGAAGGGGCATGTCTCAAGGAATTCAAAGTCGGTAAAGATTCTGTCATCAATGCCGTCTGCATGAGCTGTTGTCGGTTCGGGAAGGATATCCCAGGTACCGGCATCTGTCCAGCGAGAGGGAAAACGTGAGTCCATCATGTTTACCAGCCTCATGTCAGTCTGTCCCCAGCCACCATATACTGTGTATGTCTGATATAGGTTATACCAGGTGATGTCATCCATCAGGGGGGCAAAGTCATAGGTCAGTCCCTTCGTGGCATATGCTCCTACTTTTGCCCAGTCAACAGCATTATCCTGCGTCTTATTTCTTGGTGAATAGGAGAGCAATGCAGCTGCCACCGTGTTAGCCAGCTCAGCCAGCTTGACATTGGTCATTGTTACCCCCGGCACCCAGTTGTCAGGCAGTGTGAAAGTATTGGATGCGCATATGGCAATGCACTTATCAAGACACATTACAGCAGTATCAATCACCTGATTCCAGGGATATGTCTCAAGGGTTAGATTCAGGATTGCTTCCGGGTCAGTATTCTCGGTTGTGATGAACGCCTTGTCAAAAAAGAGGCCGAGATATCCGAGATTCAAGCCCTGTGCCAGGTGTGCAACAGCAGCTACCATGGGTGTTTCATCCTTGCCTTCTGTCTCAATAACCATGTCTCCTACAACAACCTTTCCCAGCACTTCATTGGCTGAGGCCAGGCCTGCATATAGTCCTTTATAATAATTCTCCGTCATCGCGGCATTACTGTAGGCAGCTGTATTGTCCCATGCTATACGGGGTTCGTAGCTGAAATCACGCATGCCAAAGTTACCCCATGAGCAGGTGCCTGCATCAGCGCCGACCCAGGTCATTATACCCAGACCGTCAGCTTGATTGACTTCCATATACCATGTGTTGATAAGCGAACCGGCCACACCCTTAACATCAGAAGGGTTGGAGAAAGCAGTCTCAAAGTCAGGGTCGTTGAGATTTTCAACCTCCAGGCTCTCGCATGAAGTGAAAAGGAACGCCGCAACTATTGAGAATAAGAGAAAGTATCTTAGTGTTTTCATAATCACTTTGGTTTAGTCGTTAGAATTTCAGTTCGAGCGAAGCAGAATAGGCCCTGAAGTTGGGATAGCCCATGAAGTCGTATGAGAAATACTGGGTGCCGTTTGTTGTTCCTACCTCGGGATCATAACCGGTGTAGTTTGACATGGTGTAGAGGTTCTTGCCAATGAGAGAGAGCTTAACTCCTTTAAGGTAGCCCTTCATAAAGCTTCTCAGCGCTGATGTGGGAACACTGTATGAAACAGAAAGTTCTCTCAGCTTAAGATAGCTTCCGTCCTCTACCCAGAATGCATTCTGGTCATTGACCATATAGAAGGCCTTGTAGTACTCTATCGTCTTCTTCAGGTAGTCAGGCTTGCCGTACTGGTCCATCATGCCGTGCCTGTCGTCACGTGTCAGCCACTGTGCCGACTTGTTATAGACATCACCTCCATTTTTCCAGTCGATGAGTGCATAGATGCCGATGCCCTTGAAGGTGATTGTATTTGTCATTGACATCTTGAATTTAGCGTTGGAATCTCCGATCTTACCAAACCAGAAACCGCCGTTTTCATCAAGTTTTCTTACGGGAATTTCATATATCGTTCCTTCAGTTCCCCTGGGTATGACGTATCCGTCGCTGTTAACCACATAATTGGTTATAAGGTCATCTTCACCGAGCTGCAGCTGCATCTCATCAAGGGTCTTTACAAAGGCGGCGCCGTACATTGCACCGAATACCTCACCTTCGCGGATATAAAACGCTTTGTATGCTTCCTGTCCCTGCGGGCCGGTCTGATATGGAGGCACGTCAAGCTGGGTTATCATGGTGCGCACCCTGTCGAAGATAAAGCCCATGTTCCAGTTTACTGACTTTGACCGTACAACCTGGGCATTGAGAGATGACTCCCATACTTTTGAGTTCAGTGAACCGGCGTTCTTAACCTGGCTTGGCCAGCCACCGTACTGCACAGCGAGGGGCACTGCAAGCAGCTGGTCTGTGGTGTTGGTCTCGGAACGTACCAGTTCAAAGCTGAACCTGTTGAGGAAATCAATATTGACACCAACCTCAAGCTCCTTTGAGAGAGAAGGTTTCAGGAGCCTGTTACCCAGCTGGCTCTTACTGACATTACCTCCGGAGATTGACATTACCTCATATTGGTCGGCAAAGCCCGGCCGCTGTCCTGCAGTACCGTAGGCAGCCCTGATCTTAAACTCCTGGATGCCTGGTATGCTGATATCTTCAGTTATCCTGTACGCTCCCGACACCCTGAAATAGGGGCTCCACCGTGCATCGGCACCGAAGAGTGAAGAACCGTCGTAACGGAACATGCCGTCAAAGATGTACTTGTCCTTATAGTCTAAATAGAGTATGGCAAAGTAGTTCTTCGCGAGTACCTTGGATTGATAGCTGGTTGAGGAGATATTCCCGGATATAGCGTCAAAGGAGGGAATGCCGCCAAGCCCGAAGTCTGCTCCTGAGGCGGAGTTGCTTGTAAATTCGTTCTTTTCAAAGAGATAGCTCAGCTTTGCCCTCGTATTGAAGTCACCGAATTTCTTGTTGAAATTGACAGTAAACTGTGCATTCTGAGAGTTGCGGTTAGAGTCATAGATATAAAGAGAACCGAGGGAATAAACCGGTACGCTTCCTGCCCTTTCAAACGAATCATAAGGATAATAAGTTGAGCTGTTTTGTTCCTGCTTTTCAAAGGCATACCTGGCCTCGAAGTTCAGGTAGTCGGTCAGGTTATACTTTGCCTGATAGACGGCCATGAACCTTCCGCGCTTGTCAAGGTCTTCCGGTTTCCAGAGCTGGTACAGGGGGTTCTCCTGCTCCATGTTCCAGGTGCTGGGCAGATAATTGTATGGCTGTCCGTCCCAGTTCGGATAGTAATAGTCAACATCGGGTTCTGTGAGCAGCACATCGAAGAACATACCTCCGTTGTAGGTGTTGGCACCACCCGGATCCTGTGATGTTACCCTTATATAGGTGTTGCTGGCAGAAATTGAGAGCTTGGGTGTCAGCTTATGGTCAACATTCAGCCTGAAGGAGTTCCTCTTGTAACCTGTGGTCTCCACAAGCACACCCGACTGCACGTTGTTCTCGAAAGAGGCAAGGAAGTTGGTCTTGCCCAGGTTTGAAGCCACACCTACATAATTTGTGTAGTTGGAGTTCTCGGCGAAGATGTCATCTTCATGATCGTAGAGTACAGCATACTCGTTATCCATGTAATGGTCATCCTCGAGGCGGCGGGTACCTGTAACTCCCTGCTCTGTGCCGCTGTAGTCGGCCGGATAGGTAACGCCGGCATACCTGGTGTATGGATAGCTTGCCTGATCGTCGGCAAGGACATAGGCGTGATGTTCCGACAGCCAGTATCTTTTTGCCAACTGGTTGATACCATATTCATTTCTTAAGGTGACCTCAGTTTTGCCTTCCGCGAGGAGGTTACCGCGCCTGGTGGTCACAGCGATGACGCCGTTACCTGCGCGTGAGCCGTAGAGAGCTGCTGCCGAAGCGCCCTTTACAACCTCTATTGATTCTATATCATCAACGTTGATATCGGCAAATGACCCCTCCATGATGGCTCCGTCAACGACTATCAGTGGATCCTGGGAGCCTGATATCTGTGTGGCGCCACGGACGAGGATGGTCGACTGTGAACCCGGCTGGCCGTTGGCGTTGATGACCGTGAGGCCTGACACCTTGCCCTGCAGTGCTGATGAGGCTGAGGTAGCGACAACTTCCCTGAGTTTTTCCGAGTCAACCCTGTCAACAGATACAGACATCTTCTTCTTAGGAGTCCCTGCCGCAACACCTGTGACGATGATCTCGTCGAGGTTCAGCAGGTCCTGCTCCATCACAATGTCAACCCTGTTAAGTCCGGTGACATTCACCTCCTGCGTCTTCATTCCTATAAAGGAGAAAACGAGAGTTCTGGAGTTCTGCGGTACGTTGAGGGAGAAATTACCGTTGGCATCGGTGAAAGTCCCGAGGGTAGTACCAGGAACAGTAACTGATACGCCCGGTATCGGGCCCTCCCCCTCCACTGCTGAGGTTACAGTGCCTGTAACAGTTCTTGTCTGTGCCATCAGTGCTGTGACACCAGTACACAGAAACAATACTAACAACAGAATTAGTTTCTTCATACGTTCAAGTTTTAGGTTTAAAATAGAGCAGGTAAGTTAAAGATTTTCTTTTTAATTAAACAAGAGAAAAGCCGTTTTTTTATCGGAGGCCTTGCAGATGGGGCTTTTCTGATGTGAGATGTGCAGGTATAAGCATCTAAAACAGGGTGCAGTTCTGAGCTGTCTGTCAGCATTTTTCGATAGAGAGTTGGTTTAGGTGGCGTGGGTTGGAGAGGGACCGGATTACCGTCTTCGCTTCGCTCAGACGGCGAACCGGAGGAGAGGAACCCTATTTCAGGAAAGGCCGGTCCCGTGCGACAGCACAGGGATACGGTTTTGTTTCTATGTTCACCCTGAAGCGAGCTTCATCCTTCGGTCTAAAAACAAAACCGCCCATGGCCAATGCCATGAGCGGCCTTTGCTGAATGGGTGGAAGACCGGGGTCGAACCGGCGACCTCCAGAGCCACAATCTGGCGCTCTAACCAACTGAGCTACAACCACCGTTTTACGGAGTGCAAAGAAACATCAAAAAAAGCATTCCGCAAATAGTTCTCTTTGATTTTGTTATCATAAGAGGCAAATCGTATCTTAGAACCCCGAAAATGATGCGATATGCTTTTTACTGCATCTAGCCCATCTGCTTCAACAACAGGGAAAGTTTGACCAGGCTCAAAGTCATAGACAATATATCAGGATTGCAGGCTGTACAGCTGCTGAGATTTGTCACCTTCCTCATCATAAGCGTCGTATTTACCAAGAGCCACCTGTCACGTGCACAGATAGGCAACTGGGAACTGTTCCTCTTCATCTCCAGCCTCCTCAGCTTCTTCTGGGTCACAGGTATTATACAGTCGTTGCTCACCCTCTACAGCCGCAACAGAACTTACAGAACCAAGGGTGAGACCGAGGGCCGCAAGTCGCCCGAGATCTTCAATGCCTTTCTTTTGATCCTCTTCTTCAGCATCATGGTCTTTGCCCTTGGCATACCCCTGAAGTTCACCCTGGCCGTCCCCGGCAGGTCACCGGAGATACCCTACGCCAATATGCTCCTCTTCTATATCCTGCTGAGCAATCCCGTCACACTGATAGAATATATATACCTGCTCAACAAAAGGCCTCACCGGATACTGCAGTATGGCATATATACCTATTCGGCACAGTTGCTGCTGGTGCTGGCACCGGTGCTGGCAGGTTTCGATGAGCAGAGCGCCATCTGGGGTCTCTTCATCATCACGGGTATCAGATGGGTGTGGCTGGTGATACTGTTGCGAAGGTACACCCTGCCCGAAATATCCTTTGACTTCATGAAGGAGCATATGAAGGTGGGTATGCCGCTGATGTTAGCCTTCCTGATAAGCGGCTCGGCACAGTATGTTGACGGTATAATCATCTCGATACGCTATGCCGACCCCGGCGTCTTTGCCATGTACCGCTACGGCGCCAAGGAGTTTCCGCTGGTGTTGCTGCTGGCCAACGGTCTCAGCAACGCCCTCCTGCCGCAGTTCAGCACCAGGGAGGGGATGAGGGCGGCACTGGTGACCCTCCGCGAAAGATCCGACAGGCTCATAAAATACCTCTTCCCCATTGTCATAGTCACCATGCTGGTGGCACGCTGGGTCTATCCCCGCCTCTTCACCCCCGAGTTCACACGCAGCGCCGACGTCTTCATGATCTACCTGCTGCTGATAATACCCCGACTGGTGTTTCCGCAGACAATAGTCATCGGACGCCGCAAGACAAGGGTCACCCTCATCGCGGCAGCCGTGGAGCTGGCCGTGAACATACCGCTGAGCCTCATGCTCATAAGACCCTACGGTGTCGTTGGAGTGGCTCTGGCAACATTCATCGTCTATTCGCTGGAGAAGCTGTTCCTTATATGGTACGTCTGGAAGAAGATGAAGATAGCGCCGGGGCAATATATCCCCATCGTCAGCTGGCTGATACACTCGGCAATACTGGTACTTGTCTTTGTGCTCATCGATCACCGTATCATTGACCTTCATTAACGGCTGGCACGGCTCTGTGAGTGACATCAAAAAGAATTATATTTGAGCCATTCTAAAGATGTTCGTAAAGATGCACGACCACACCAGCGGGCTGGAGAAATATTTCAGGGAGTTCAGGAGGAACATCACCGGCATAGACCAGGAGTATGCCACTCCCTACGGCATGAAGAAGATCGTCTATTGCGACTGGATAGCCAGCGGACGACTATACAGGCCTATAGAGAGACAGATGTCGGAAGTCTTCGGGCCTTTCGTTGCCAACACCCACACCGAGACCTCCGAAACCGGATCGGTGATGACCTGGGCCTATCATCACGCCCAGGATATAATCAAGAAACACGTCAATGCAGGTCCTGATGATGTACTGATAGGTGCCGGGGCAGGGATGACCGCTGTGATAAACAAGTTCCAGCGGATACTCGGCCTGAAGGGATGCAACTACCCCAGGCCGGAACGGTGTGTCAGGGAGAGTGAGTGTCCTATTGTCTTCATAACTCATATTGAACATCACTCCAACCAAACCTCATGGTACGAGACTATGGCCGATGTGGTTATGATAGAGCCGGGAGAAAATCTCACCGTTGACCCCGGCAAGCTGCAGAAGGCACTCGACAGGTACAAAAACCGGAAATTCAAGATAGGCTCTTTTTCCGCCTGCTCCAATGTCACCGGCATCTATACACCGTATCACACTCTTGCGCGTATCATGCATGAGAACGGGGGACTCTGTTTCATAGACTTTGCTGCGTCAGCGCCTTACGTCGATATCAACATGCACCCTGAAGACCCCATGGAGAAGCTTGACGCCATCTTCTTCTCGCCACACAAGTTCCTTGGCGGGCCGGGCTCTTCGGGAGTGATGGTCTTTGACAAGTCGCTCTACCGCTCATCGGCTCCCGACCAGCCCGGGGGGGGCACCGTTGAATGGACCAACCCGTGGGGTGAATACAAGTATGTTGACAGCATAGAGGCGAGGGAGGACGGTGGCACTCCCGGCTTTCTGCAGATGATAAGGGCGGCGCTGGCCGTGGAGCTGAAGGAGATGATGGGTACCGCCAGTATCGGCGCCAGGGAGGATGAGCTGGTGGCACGGGCCCTGGAGGGACTGTCAGCGATCCCCGGTCTTCACATACTGGCCCCGGAGGTGAGACACCGCCTCGGATCCATATCGTTTTACATGGATGACCTGCATTATAACCTGGTTGTCAAGTTGCTGAGCGACAGGTACGGTATACAGGTCAGAGGCGGTTGTGCCTGCGCGGGCACCTACGGTCACTTTCTGCTCCACGTGACCTATGACCACAGCCACCGTATCACCGAGATGATCAACAGGGGGGATTTTTCTGAGAAGCCCGGATGGGTGAGACTATCACTCCATCCCACAATGACCGGCGAAGAGCTGGAATGGGCTATTGCCGCCCTGGGGGAGATAAGAGAGAACGGAGCGGAATGGAGCAGGGACTACAGATACAACATGCGCACAAACGAATTCAGGCACCGTGATGACAATGGCTCAGGGAGGGAGACGGTCAGGTCGTGGTTTAAACTAGACAACTGAAGGAGATGAAGATAACAGAAGTAGCCACTACGGCACAGAAGAGAGAGTTTATCAACTTTCCGAAAAGGCTCTACAGGGATGACCCCAACTGGGTATGCCCGCTCGACAGTGAGATCGAAGCTGTCTTTGACCCTGAAAAAAACTACGCCCTCAGCCACGGCGTGGCCACCCGGTGGCTGCTGCTCGATGATGAGGGTAAAACCCTGGGCAGGGTGGCGGCCTTTGTTGACGAAGTACGCTCGAAAGCCAACAGACAGCCTACGGGTGGCCTCGGGTTCTTCGAGGTGACAGAATCACGCGAGGCGGCGTTCATGCTCTTTGACACGGCAAGGCAATGGCTGGCCGACAAAGGCATGAAGGCAATGGACGGACCTATAAACCTGGGAGATAACGACAACCACTGGGGACTGCTGGTTGAGGGCTTCATGCAGCCGGGATTTGGCATGCCCTACAATAAGAAATACTATAGGAGCTTCTTTGAAGGATACGGGTTTAAAACCTATTTCGAGCAGTACAGCTATCACAAGGATGTGGCATCCGTGGAGGTCTTCCCGGAACGGTTCAGGAAGATTGCCGAGTGGATAGCAAAAAGGCCGGGATACAACTACCGCCATTTTGACTTTGGTAAACGTGATGAATTCATTGCCGACATGGTGGAGATCTATAATGAGACCTGGAGAGTCTTCAAGGAGGATTTCACTCCCCTCGACCCGGCCAGGCTGCGCCACACCCTCCAGCAGGCAAAAGCCTTCATCGATCCTGAGCTGATATGGTTTGCCTACCACAACGACAAGCCTGTGGCCTTCTTCATTCTCTTTCCCGACCTTAACCAGATTCTCAGGCATTTCAACGGCAGGCTGACACTGTGGAACATGATCAGGTTCGTCTGGTACAAGATGACACACGAGATTACCCGCGCCAGGGGGCTGGTGGCGGGAGTACACCCCTCATACCAGAACAGCGGCATCGAGTCGCCGATCTTCCTTGAGTTATTTCACGTTTTCCGCCGTAAACGTTTTTACAGGGAGATGGAGCTGTCGTGGGTGGGCGATTTCAATCCCAAGATGATATCTATCTATGAGGCCCTCGGGGCCTCGAGGGCAAAGACCCATCTTACCATGAGATACATGATTGATGAATCCCTCCCGTTTATTATGTACAAGGATGAGATGAAGGAGAACATGGCTCAGCGGCAGGTCAGAGTTAAGGAGTAAAAAATTTTTACTCTCTTCTGCTTGCAATTTGGTTATTGTTCATTATCTTTGCACTCCGCTTTGGAAAGGATTTTTTACAGTAACAAACTATAGCATAAGATGAAAGAAGGTATACACCCAAAGAATTACAGGATGGTTGTATTTCAGGATATGTCAAACGGTTATTCCTTTATGACACGTTCAACCGCTTCGTCACGTGATACCATCAAATGGGAGGATGGCAATGAGTATCCGCTCATTAAGCTTGAGATTTCAAACACGTCACATCCGTTCTATACGGGCAAGATGAAGCTTGTTGACACTGCAGGAAGGGTAGACAAGTACATGAACCGCTACAAGAACCATCTGGGCAAGAAGTCGAAGTAGATGATATTTAAATATCAGGGAGGCTGCCTTAAACAAGGCGGCTTTTTTTTTGTTGCAATGGTGACACTAATCGCGTGGTACCCCCGGCGGCAGGCGCAGGAGTGATATAATTTAACTAAATTTGCATCGTTTACAATGACTATGGAGAAAAAGGCTTTTGAGAAATGGAGTAGTGTCGGCTTTCACGAGCTGATTGATGAAGGGAGGGAGATTATTCCCATTCTGTCTGACGGTGACGACCATGAGCTTGAGGATGTGGAGATACCCGGAAACGTACCGCTGCTTCCGCTGCGCAACACGGTGCTCTTCCCCGGCGTGGTGATACCCATAGCCGTGGGTCGCTCCAAGTCTGTGCAGCTGGTACGTGAGGCATACAGGGGAAACAAGCTCGTAGCAGCTGTGGCACAGCTCGATGCAGAGGTTGAGGACCCGCAGATACAGGACCTCAACGTTGTTGGCACATTGGGACAGGTGGTCAAGCTGCTGGAGATGCCTGACGGCACCACCACGGCCATCATACAGGGGCGCAGGCGCGTCTCGGTGGTGAATGTCGTTACCACCGAACCCTACATGATGGTGCAGTTGCAGGCCATTCCCGAGGCCAGGGGAGGAGAGGATGAAAAGGATTTCGAAGTGATCATAGGTTCGCTCAAGGACCTCTCGGTGAAGATCGTCAAGCTCAACCCGAACATCAATCCCGAAGCCTCATTTGCCGTTAAGAACATAGAGAACAGCACCTACCTCATAAATTATATCTGTGCCAATACCGAGATAAACGTCAATGACAAGCAGAAGCTGCTTGAGGCGGCCACCCTCCGTGACCGCGGGTTGAGGCTTCTTGAGCATCTCGTTCGCGAGATTCAGCTCCTCGAGCTGAAGAACGAACTGCAGTCGAAGGTCAAGTATGAGATAGACCAGCAGCAGCGTGAGTTCCTGCTCCACCAGCAGATGAAGACCATACAGAACGAGTTGGGAGGCAATCCTGTTGACAAGGAGGTTGAGGATTTCCGTGCCAGAGGCAAGGAGAAGAAGTGGAACGAGGATGTGGCAAAGGTCTTCACCCGTGAACTCGATAAACTGGCGAGACTTAACCCTGCCGCCGCGGAATATTCGGTGCAGGTCAACTATATCCAGACACTCCTGGAGCTGCCGTGGAATGAATATACCGAGGATAATCTCGATCTCGTCAATGCGCAGCGGGTGCTTGATGAGGATCACTACGGACTCGAGGAGGTGAAGGAGAGGATACTCGAGCATCTGGCGGTGCTCAAGCTCAAGGGTGACCTCAACTCGCCGATAATATGCCTGCACGGACCTCCCGGGGTGGGCAAGACCTCCCTGGGCAAGTCGGTTGCCAGGGCCCTGGGCCGCAAGTATGCGCGCATGTCGCTGGGAGGACTGCATGATGAGGCGGAGATCCGCGGTCACCGCAAGACTTACGTCGGCGCCATGCCTGGCAGGGTGGTGCAGAACATACGTCGTGCCGGGTCATCAAACCCGGTGTTCATCCTTGATGAGATAGACAAGGTGGGACAGGATTTCAGGGGCGATCCCTCCTCCGCGCTGCTGGAGGTGCTTGACCCTGAACAGAATACACATTTCTATGATAACTTCCTTGAGCTCGAGTACGACCTCTCAAAGGTACTCTTTATAGCAACAGCCAACACCCTCTCAACCGTCAGTCCCGCCCTGCGTGACAGGATGGAGCTGATCCCCCTTACAGGTTATATCGTTGAGGAGAAGAGGGAGATAGCCGTCAGGCATCTCATACCCAAGCAGCTGGAGGCTCATGGCGTCACGGGCGATCAGTTCCTGCTGCCGGGTGATGTCATTGAGGAGTTGATACAACGGTATACGCGCGAGTCGGGTGTCAGGGAGCTCGACAAGCGGATAGCCAAGCTGGTGAGGTACAGGGCCAGGGAGATAGCCTTCGGGGATAAGCCCGATGCTGTGGTCACCGCTGAGAAGGTGGCTGAGATACTTGGTCCTCCCAAATACCTCAGGGATATCTATGACGGCAATGACCAGGCCGGAGTCGTCACCGGGCTGGCCTGGACAGCTACCGGAGGTGAGATACTATTTGTGGAGACCTCCCTGAGCAGGGGCAAGGGCAACCTAACCCTCACCGGTAATCTGGGCGAAGTCATGAAGGAATCGGCGGTGATAGCCCTCGAATACCTGAAGGCCCACGCCTCGATGCTGGCACTGCCCGACACCTTCTCTGAAAAATGGAATGTACATGTCCACGTGCCGGAAGGCGCCATACCCAAGGACGGTCCCTCGGCAGGGATCACCATGGCAACATCCATAGCCTCCGCCTTTACCCAGAGAAAGGTGAAGAAATATGTGGCCATGACCGGCGAGATCACACTGCGCGGCAAGGTGCTGCCTGTGGGAGGTATAAAGGAAAAGATACTGGCAGCCAAGCGTGCCGGTATAAGGGAGATAGTGCTATCGGAACAGAACCGCAAGGATGTGGAGGAGATAAACGTGAAGTACCTCCGCGGACTGAAGTTCCGGTATGTTAACACGATCATGGACGTGCTTGACTATGTGCTGCTCAGGCAGAAGGTTGCAGATGCCAGAGCTATTGAATTCGATTAATCCCAAAAATCAAATCATGAACAAAACAGCTGTTTTCCCCGGCTCCTTCGACCCCTTTACCGTGGGTCACGAAGCGCTTGTCAGGAGAGCACTGCCGCTCTTTGACAGGATCATCATTGCTGTCGGTGAGAATGCTGAGAAAAATAACCTTTTCAGCATTGAAATGAGGCTAAGGATGATATCAAAGGTCTTTGATGGCGAGGAGAGGGTGGAGGTCACGCGTTTCAGCGGACTGACGGTCGAATTCTGCCGAAGGCACAATGCCGGGTATATCCTCAGGGGACTGCGTACCGCCGCCGACTTCGAATATGAGCGCGCCATGGGCCATATGAACTGGAAGATGGCCCCCGAGATAGATACTGTTTTCCTGCTTACGAGCACAGAACACACTCCCGTCAACTCCACCATTGTACGTGATATCATCAAGAACGGGGGTGATGCATCAATGTTCGTCCCTTCCTCCATAAATCTGTCCGACTATCTCGGAAGATGATCACCTGACCCTCAGAGTATAGTTCAGGAGATCGAGCAACGACTGAAAGGTGTTGTCCTTGATGCGGGCTATCTCCCCGGGCTCAAGCCATTCTGCGTGTGTTATACCCTCCTCGGCCTGCGGTTCGGTTATCATCTCCCCGCTGTAGCTCATCCGGAACCACCATGTCTTTTTCATATATGGCCTGCCGTCGAAGAGATAAGTATGGTAACTGGGGGGGAGTGTGCCTATGATGGTGTGGCCCCGGATGTTGCACTCTTCGGTTACCTCCCTGAGGGCACACTGCTCCGGTGTCTCACCCTCTTCAATATGTCCCTTGGGAAGGTCCCACCTGCCGTAACGCATGATGAAAAGGTACTTTCCCGAAGGATGCCCCACCAGTCCGCCGGCAGCCTCAATGACGGTGAACCACGAGGAGAATACCTTCCAGAGGTTGTTGATATCGGTTGAATAAATATTGAGCGAGGGTATGTCAATATTGACGGCAAACTCTGATATTTGGGCAAACAGCTCCTCCCTGGTACCGTATTTATGAAAAAGGGCGTATTTTTGCACCCGGTCAGGCTCGGGGGAGAGGGTGATGACCCTGTTGTCAAAGTAAACCTTATATCTCAGCATATGGACGAAACCGCAAAGAAAACTGCAGAATACCTTCTGCAAATTAAAGCAATTAAATTACAACCGGCAAAACCGTTTACCTGGGCTTCAGGATGGAGGTCGCCCATATACTGTGACAACCGCAAGACCCTGTCGTTTCCCGTGGTGCGAAGTTTCATCAGGGATGCCTTTGTTTCCACGGTCAGACAGCTCTATCCTGACGCGGAAGTGATAGCCGGGGTTGCCACCGGGGCGATAGCCCACGGTGCGCTGGTGGCTGACGTTCTCGGCCTGCCCTTCATCTATGTCAGGTCGGGGACCAAGGACCATGGCCTGGGCAACCAGATAGAGGGTTATTATGAGAAGGGCCAGAGGGTGGTGGTGATAGAGGATCTCATCTCAACGGGAGGAAGCAGCCTGGGAGCCGTCAGGGCACTGCGCGCTGCAGGATGCAGGGTGGAAGGAATGATCGCCATATTTACCTATGGATTCAAAATTGCGGAGGAGGCCTTCACCGCAGAGGAATGCAGGCTTGACACGCTGGGCAATTACTCCGTCCTGGTGGATATGGCTATGGACTCAGGATATATCTCCGGAGAAGAGGTGGAGACCCTCCGGGAGTGGAGAAAAGAGCCGTCAGAGTGGGGGAAGGGTTAGATGGAAGGATAAAGGATGAAGGAT
>WOYI010609202.1_pt1 | contig 48605 bp, 43 predicted proteins | sample 6423411 | NCBI WGS metagenome assembly WOYI01 (sample SAMN13441803, study PRJNA592873) | oil field metagenome | biome: oil field; feature: oil-well bore; material: oil-contaminated soil; isolation source: oil-contaminated soil from oil-well borehole | place: Germany: Wietze | collected 2016-10-18 ... | reverse complement strand
TTGGGCTTATTTTTGCTGATTTTCAATGATTTAACTGCTTTTTAAGGGCCGACTATTTATGTCAAGAAGAAGGAATAAGTATTAACATGGTCGATCCCGGGATTGTCAATACATCCATAATAAAAATGCACAAATGGGTTGATCCTCTGGCCGATATTCTTTTCAGACCTGTAATCAGGCATGTTCCCAGGGGCGCTTCCACCACTGTCTTTTTGGCTCTTGATCACTCCCTGGAAGGAGTAAGCGGAAAACTGTTTAAAGACAAAAAACCGGTAAAATTGCCTTCCTGGCTAAGGGCGTTACAGGCTCTGGACAGTGTATGGAGTTTTTTTATAACTTTGAACACTTATGGGAATAAGCAATAAAATCAATCTGGGCTTTTTAGTGGTGGGCTTTGTTCTTTTACTGGCCAGCCTTGTAAGTATTTTTGAAATTGGAAGGATCCGCCGTTCGGTAGGAGACGTTATTTCCGTTAATGCAGATAACATTAACATATCCAGCCAATTGCTTGAAGTGACCGATCAGAATGTTTTTGCATTGCTCAGCCAGATAGGCATTACCCCGGATTCATTACTGGAACTGGAATCCATATACAATGATGCACGTTTTAACCGTTATCTGCAGGCCACCAGGACGACGTTGGTTACAAAGCAGGAAATGGCCCTGACAGATTCCATTATGTTTGCCTATGCCGCCTATATGCAAATATTGAATGAAGCCAGGTCGGTATGGCAGGAGAACGAATACGTTCAGAGAAGGGAATGGTATACACAGAGGCTGTATCCAACCTATTCCCGGCTCCGCAAATACGTTCAGGACCTGATCTCCCTGGAGCAGGACTTACTCCATCAGAACACGCAATTGATACAGGACGGGTTTTACAGGAGCCTGATGCCGGGTGTGATTGCATTGGCCAGCAGCATATTGCTCCTCTTTCTGTTGTCATATTTTATCCGCATTTATCTGATCCTGCCGCTTAGACAGATCCGGCTGGGTATCAAGAATACGTTGTTGTTTAAAACAAAATACCAAGTCAAACTGCCTCCCGATGACGAATTGGTGGAATTGAACGAATCCATTACAAAACTTTGCGACGAACACAATAAGCTATGAGGATCCACGTGATAGCAAGGAATATGGGTCTGGTTCTCCTGGTCAATGCCCTGTTCATGTTCATTGCCGTCTTTGTCTCGGCAATAAACGGATTTGATACCGGATTTTCTCCGTTGCTCCTTTCGGCCATCATCACTGCGACAATTGGATCTTTTCCATACATATTTGTTAGAAGTGCAGGAGAAGTTGCAACCCGCGAAGGATATGTAATCGTAGTCCTTTCGTGGGCAATTTCATGTCTTTTCGGTATGCTTCCTTATTTGTTGTGGGGAGGGGAGTTTACATTAATTAACGCATGGTATGAGAGTGTGAGCGGTTATACCACTTCAGGGGGAACTATCCTGACCGACGTTGAAATTTTGCCGAAATCATTGCTTTTTTGGCGGGCATCCACCCATTGGATCGGTGGTATGGGCGTGGTGATCTTTATGTTGCTGATCCTTCCGGAAGTAAGTTCCATCCGGTTGAAATTATCAAAAATTGAGATCAGTGCTCTTTCCCAGGATTATTTTCGTTTCAGGGCGAAAGAAACAGTCCGTGTTATAGCTATCATATATTTTGGTCTTACTTTCCTGGAAGTCACTTGTTTAACGATTGCCGGCATGAGTTTTTTTGATGCCGTATGTCACTCTTTTGCCACTATAGCAACGGGAGGATTCAGTACCAGGAACCTAAGTATTGCAGCATACGACAGCAAACTGATAGAGGGAATTATTATAGTATTCATGTGTCTTTCGGCTTTGCATTTTGGGATGATATTTCTGCTTCTGGTCAAAAGATCTACCACATTGTTCAAATCCCCGGTAACGCGTTATTTTATTTCTGCGTTATTATTGGGAAGTCTGTTTGTGTCACTGAGTTTAAAGTTTACGGGCACCTATGATACTTTTGCGGAATCTTTCAGACACGGGTTCTTTCAAACCATATCCCTGGCCACTTCTACTGGTTTTGCTACTGCAGATTCTTCCGTATGGCCTGGTTTTATTATTCTTTTGTTAATATTCTTTACGCTGCAGTGTGGTTGTTCGGGGTCAACCTCGGGCGGAATTAAAGCAGATAGGGTCCTGATTTCCGTTTTTTCGTTTAAGGCACAGATCACAAAACGGTTACACCCAAAATCTGTCGTGCCGGTAAGGATCGGCGGTCATGCACTTGACTCTGAACTGGTTTCGGGAGTGAATCTTTTTATTGTTTTTTATCTGTTTTGCGTTTTGATCACATCGTTGTTACTGACTTTAACGGGAATAGATATTATGGATGCCGTAAGTGCCACAGCTGCTCATATAGGAAATGTTGGCCCCGGTTTCGGGAATGTGGGCTCAATGAGCAACTACAGTGCATTCAACGGTTTTGCCAAATTCGTTTTGTCCCTTGTATCTATCATTGGCCGTATTGAGTTGTTCGGATTCTTTATCCTGTTCAGTCCCCGCAAATAACGCATCCGGTCTATGGGAATTGAACAGTACATCTTTCAAAAATTACAGGAACATTTACCGTTTGAACCTTCCCGGGACCAGGATGAACTGTTCAGAGCGTTGTCTGCTTTTATTACTTCCGGTGATCCTGTATTCATTTTGAACGGATATGCAGGAACAGGAAAAACTACCGCCATGGCTGCCCTGGTAGGGGCTTTGCGGGATTTAAATAAACCAAGCGTATTGCTAGCCCCCACGGGACGTTCGGCCAAAGTGCTGATGGGTTATGCCGGGGCTTCTGCACACACCATCCATAAAGCCATTTACCGCCAAAAACCTTCCACGGCTTCTGACACGGAAGGATTCGGGGTCTTTGAATTGTATCCCAACCGGAATAAGAACACCCTCTTTATTGTGGACGAAGCTTCCCTTTTATCCAATGTCCCCGGGGGATTGCTTTTTGGCAGCGGGAACCTCCTGGAAGACCTGTTGAAGTTTGTTTTGAACGGCAAAGGAAATCAGTTGTTGCTATCGGGAGATTCTGCACAGCTTCCACCAGTGGGGCTGGATATTTCACCGGCTTTGGATCCCGGGCAAATGGAAATCTACGGGAAAGTGGTTTATTGGGAAATGAAAGAAGTTTTAAGACAGTCCTTTGACTCAGGAATATTGTACAACGCCACATTGTTAAGAAAAAACATTACTGATGGTGACTACAGGATCCCGGAATGGAAAACCGACGGATTTACAGATATTCACCGCATAAATTCCGGTGAACTGACAGAAACTCTCAACGATGCAATATCCCGTTACGGTTTGGAAGAAACCGTAGTTTTGTGCCGTTCCAACAGGCGGGCCAACAGGTATAACAAAGGAATCCGCGGGAGCATTTTATACCGTGAAGAAGATATAACCAAAGGGGACCGTGTAATGGTGGTAAAGAATTGTTACCAGTTTCTGGAAGATATCCCCGAGATGGATTTCATTGCCAACGGGGATATTGCCGAGATCATGCGTATACACAAATTCAGGGAACGGTACGGTTTTCGTTTTGCCGAGGCGGTTCTTCGTTTTCCCGATTACAAAGACGTGGAACTTGATGTTCGCCTGTTGCTGGATACGCTGGATAGTGAATCGCCTGCTTTATCCAGGGAGCAGCAACAACAGTTGTACGAGGGAGTCTCGCTGGATTATGCACACTTAAAAGGGAAGCGTAAGCGATACAGTGCGGTCAGGGAAGATCTGTACCTTAATGCTTTGCAGGTGAAGTATGCCAATGCGGTCACATGTCACAAAGCGCAGGGAGGGCAGTGGAAAGCCGTTTTTGTGGATAAGGGCTTTTTTGGTGATATTTGTAACAAAGAGGTATTGCGGTGGTATTACACGGCTTTTACCCGGGCACGCGAACAATTGTATCTGATAAATCTATAAATTCCTTACTATGAAACGTTTTATTGTCCTGCTATTATTCACTTCTCTTCTGGCCCAGACAGCCGCCTCGCAGGAACGCATAGTCCGTGAAACCCCGCCCGAAGGACTTGTCAAATCCTTTGAAATGCCTGTATCCTGGGCAGATGCACGGACCTTATTGCTGCGTTCAGGCGACAGGCAGCAAAGTAAATATTTTGCCGAGGATATTGTTACCGGAAAAAGAACTCCTTCGGAACCTCCTGTATCGCCTTTCGGAAAGACTGGCGGTTACGGACTGGATGAAAAAGCGCTGAATCCCGCCTTGTCCCCTGACGGGAAATATGTTGCCTATACCCTGAACAATGATCTTTACGCTAAAGAATTGGAAACCGGGGAAATAAGACGGTTCACCTTTGACGGCAGTCAGATGGTTCTGAACGGATATGCATCGTGGGTCTATTACGAGGAGATCTTGGGAAGAAGCAGTAATTACCGTTCTTTCTGGTGGTCTCCTGACAGTCGTCGCCTGGCTTTTTTCCGCTGTGACGATTCCTGTGTTCCCATGTTTCCCATTTACGTGGCTGACGGACAACACGGGCACCTGGAAGAAACGCGTTATCCCAAGGCAGGGGATATAAATCCTCAGGTTAAAATCGGGATCGTTTCAACGGATGATGGTTCCGGGATCGTATGGGCAGATTTTGATCCGGCCGCCGATCAGTATTTTGGTCACCCTTACTGGACTCCTGACGGTAAATCTCTCCTGGTCCAGTGGATGAACAGGGACCAAAACCAGTTAAAACTGTATGCAGTTGATCCTGATAAGGGGACAGGCAAGGTAATATACAGTGAAGAACAATCTGCCTGGCTGGACTGGATAGCTGATCCCATCTTTACCGAAAAAGGAATGATCATGGTCAGGGATTTTGAGTCCTGGCAGCAGATCTACCTGTGTTCAACGGATGGAAAAGAATTTCGGAAACTAACAGAAGGTAACAACTGGGGTATTGTGCTTCACGGGACCGATCCCAAAGGGAAAAACCTGTTTTTTTCTGCACGCAGGGAAATCTCTACCCGATCGGATGTTTATACTGTCCCCTTAGAAACGGGCAAAAACGTAAAAGAGCCCAAGATCCGCCGTCTGACAACGGGCGATTACCATTATACCAACGTTTTGTTCTCCCCGGATCACCGGCATTTCACGGTCTTGTTCTCCAACGTTTCCACTCCCACACAGGCTGCCTTGTACAGCGTAAAAAAAGGACTCTTACGAATATTGGGAGATTCTAAAGGAGATGATTATGACCGACAGCTGGAAGAAGATAACGTCCCCCGGTCCCGGATGCATTTCATAACTACCGGGGACGGTTTTACCCTGCCTGCCGTTATTACTTTTCCGCTTGAAATGGAGGAAGGGAAAAAATATCCCGTGATCGTAAGTATTTACGGGGGGCCGGATAACGGGAGCGTCATGGATCGCTGGACTGCTCCGGCCTCCAAATACCACTGGGCAAAAAAGGGCGTTATCCAGATCGCCATGGATCACCGCGGCAGCGGGCATTGCGGAAAAAGAGGCCTGGACATGATGTATAGAAACCTGGGTAAATGGGAAATACACGATTACAAGTTATGGATCGATTACCTTAGAGAAAAAGGCTTTGCGGATCCCGGGAAAGTGGGTATTACCGGTTACAGCTATGGCGGATATATTACGGCTTTGGCCGTTTGTACTGCAGGTGATTATTTCCCTTACGGAATTGCCGGTGCGGGTGTTTATGACTGGACGTTCTACGATACCCATTATACGGAACGTTTTATGGATACGCCCAAGGACAACCCGGAAGGATACAAAAACGGTTCAGTACTTGAACAATGCGGAAGTTACGGCAGCTTTGGACCTTCCGTTTTGATGATCACCCATGGCACATCAGATGATAACGTCCATTTCCAGAACGCCATGCGCCTGGTAAATGAACTGATGAAAACCAACAAACATTTCCGATTTATGATGTATCCGGGACAAAGACATGGTTACAGGGGTTATCAGGGTACTTTTTCCGCCGACGAGGACCTGAACTTCTGGACCCGGTATCTTTTGGAGGAATAACTTATGCTCACTGCCGGCGAAATAGCATTTGTCAGGGAACATCTTGAAGACGATGTGCACGGATTGCTGCTTTCCGGGCATAAATATCCCGGGACAGACATCCCCAAATGTGTCCGGCAGATAGAAGGATTGCGCAAGATCAGGTACAAGGTCCCCGAATGGTTTGCCTGCAGGCAGGTGTTTATTCCTTCTGTACTGGCTGCAGAACAATGCTCTTCGTCGTATACGGCCGGTTACAAAAGACGTTTCGTTGACCGGGATGGCCCCGTTCTGGATATTACCGGTGGATTGGGAGTGGATGCCTTTTACTTTTCAAAAAGCTCGGATCATGTGATCTACGCAGAAAAGGATGTTGCATTATGCCGGGCTGCAGAACATAATTTCAAAGCGCTTGGAGCAGCAGGGCGGATACGTGTGGTGCATTCACCTGCACAGCAACTGTGGAAGGATGATCCCCGGATCCCTTATGCCTCTTTGGTGTATGCAGATCCTTCCCGCCGGGATGATGCAGGGCGCCGCCTGTACGACATTACACGGTATAGTCCCGATGTTACCGCTTTAAGAGATTACGTCTTGCAGCGTGCCGATGCTTTTTTGGTTAAGATCTCTCCGCTGGCAGATATTTCCCGGACGCTTTCCCAGCTAAAGGGCACCGTGCAGGTACATGTGATATCATCCGGTAATGAATGTAAGGAATTGCTTTTTCTGCTCAAAAACGATAAAGAGATACGCCAAGAACCGCTGATCGTTTGCGGGGAAGATTTCTCGTTTCATCAAAGCGACGAAATCCTTGCCTCGGCAACATTACAAAAAGAAGGAGGGTATGCGGTGATCCGGGAAGGAGACTATCTTTACGAACCCGGGGTTTCTTTCCTGAAAGCGGGCGCATTTGCCTTGCCGGCTCTGAGGTATCCCGTGAAGAAGATCCACAGGCACAGCCACCTGTATACTTCTTCTGTTCCCGTACCCGGTTTTCCCGGACGAAAATTCAGGATCGGGGGAATCATACCGTTTACTTCCGGGAATTTAAAAAAAATCCGGAACGGTTTTCCAAAAGCCAATATGTCGGTCAGGAATTTTCCCCTGACCGTTGAACAATGGAGACATAAAACCGGGATTACGGAAGGCGGTCCCGTTTACCTTTTTGGAACAACCGGCTGGATGTCAGGAGAAGAAACCAGGATGATCATACAAGCAACAAAATGGGAGGAAACTATATGAAAAACAAGATTTTAATCATGGTAATGACCGTGCTGACGGGATGCAGTACGGCTAAAACAACAACAGAAATGTCCAATATTACAGAGCAAACGGTACAGACCGTACTTTCCGGTCTGGGGGAAACCTCACAGGAAACATTGTCTCCCCTTGCCGAAAGAGGCGTCCGTCAGGCAGCTTCTTTGTGGAGGGAAGAAGACGGCAGTAAGGATGATTTTATTGAATTTTGCCTGGAAAATTATTGTGCCGATGCACAGGCCAGGGATGTCCTTTTTAAAAAATTGTCCGTTGCTTGTGAAAACATTTTTGGATCAGCGAACCAATTGAGTGTGGCGCTCAAAAAACCCGTTCACCTGCAGGGAGACGATCTGACACAGATTGATCTGATAATGGGAAATTACGGACCTTCCGCACATTTTATGGAAGATATGTATGCCAACAAAGTCGCTTTTATCTGCGTTCTCAATTTTCCGAACTACAGCCTTGAGGATAAAGATACCCTGGGACACGAATGGGACAGAAAACAATGGGCTTATGCCAGGATGGGAGATCTCTTTACCCATAGGACACCATCCCGCCTGAACCAGGAAATAGCACGCGTATCCGGCAATGCAGAAAATTACATTGCCTCTTATAACATCATGATGGGTAATTTGCTGACCGAAGACGGCAGGCGGCTTTTCCCGGAAGATATGGTTCTGTTGTCTCACTGGAACCTGAGGGACGAGATCAAATCCAATTATGCCGCACTTCCGGATGCCCCAGAAAAACAGCGAATGATACAAAAAGTCATGGAACACATTGTTTGTCAGACAATTCCTGCGTGTGTGATAAACAATCCCGAATATGACTGGAACCCGTTTTCCAATACGGTTTACAAGGATGGTCAGATTATTGAGGCGACAGACGAGGGAGTTGTTCGTTATGAACACCTGCTGGCAACTTATACCGTTGAAAAACAGATGGATCCCTACCATCCGAACATGCCTACGGCTATTGTCAGAAATTTTGAAGGATCTATGGAGATATCTGCCCGCGAGATTGAAGATCTGTTTATAAATCTGGTTTCTTCCGAACAGGTTAAAAAAGTGGCAGCATACATTGAAAAGCGGCTTGGAAGGGAACTGGAACCTTACGATATCTGGTACGACGGGTTTAAAAGCCGGACATCTATTCCAGAAGATGAACTTACTGCACTGACCAGGAAGAAATATCCCAATCCGGATGCCTTCAAAGCTGATATGCCCCGCATGTTGCAGGTACTTGGGTTTGAAAAACCGGAAGCTCAGACAATCGCATCACGCATAGTGGTTGAACCTGCCAGGGGCTCCGGACACGCATGGGGCGCAGCAGGAAGATGGGAACCCTCCCGATTAAGAACACGAATTGGTGCTAAAGGAATGGATTACAAAGGATACAACATTGCGGTGCATGAATTCGGACACAATGTGGAACAAACCTTAAGCCTGTACGATGTAGATCACTATATGCTCAACGGCGTTCCCAATACGGCGTTCACAGAGGCATTGGCTTTCATATTCCAGAAAAGGGATCTGCAGCTGTTGGGTTATCCCGAACAAAAAATGGATGACAATACGGTACTGGATATTTTCTGGGGCTGTTACGAGATCATGGGAGTTGCCCTTGTAGATATGTATGTCTGGCAATGGTTGTACGAAAATCCTGAAGCCACTGCGGAAATGTTGAAACAGGCCGTTCTGGAAAAAGCACGCCTGGTCTGGAACCGTTATTATGAGCCGGTATTGGGTCAACCCGATTGTCCCTTGCTGGGCATATACTCGCATATGATAAACAGTCCCATGTACCTGCCCAATTATCCTTTCGGGCATATCATAGAATTCCAGCTGGAAGCGTATTTTAAAGACAACCTGAACAAAAATGGAAAAACGCTTGCCGGAGAGATAAAACGTATGTTTACCCAGGGAAACCTGGTCCCCCAATTGTGGATGGAACATGCCGTTGGATCCCGCGTAAGTACCGATCCCCTGCTTAGAGCAGTGGATCAATGTGCTCTATGATCTCCAGGCACATCCTGGAATTGTGATAAGGACATTTCCAGAAGCCGGCTTTATCATCAACCGTATTTCCGGGACTCCAGAACCATTCCCCGTTCCGGTTGTCCCGGATATTTTCTTTTATGTAGTTCCAGCAGTTGACAGCCATATCCAGGGCATGAGGCACTTTATGCCAGGCGTATAAATAGTACAGTCCGACCACTGTTTCTGCCTGAACCCACCAGTGTCGGGTTTTATCAATTCTTCCGCTGGATTCCACTTCGTATATCAGGCTTCCGTCCGGCTGCAGGCCTTTCATGGCCGCGTAAGCAATGTTTTTGCTTTCTTCGGTTACACGGCTCAATAAGGGCCCGTATATTCCCGGTTTATAATCGGCCAGTTCCCTGGCAGCCTCCATCAGCAGCCAGGATGTCTCAATGTCATGTCCGTACGACAGACCCGATCCTTTCACGTGGTATTCTTCGTCAAAGAACAAAGACAGGTGATGTGTCTTGGGACTGACAATTTTATCCAGGAACACTTCAATAAGACACGCCAATGCCTGTTCCAGACGGGGATCTTTCCATACCCTGAACAAATTAGTATACGGTTCCAGGATATGCAAATGTGTATTCATTGTTTTTTTCTCGTTGGCATCTTTTGCAGAAAGTCGCAGATCAAGGATCTCGCTCCAGTCCCTGGCAGCTGCCTCCAGGTACCCTCCGTATAACTGATCAAAAGAATGTGCCTCAATATCATTGAAAAGAGCCATCGCCTTTTCCAGGGCCACGGGATCTCCTGTAGCCCTGTGGTATTCACTCAACCCGTAAAGAGCAAATCCCAGGGCATAAAACTGTTTCCTGGAATCTTCAATATTTCCTTTATGATCTACGCTCCAGAAAATTCCCCCGTATTCTTTGTCGTACATCTTTTCCAGGATGAAATCTTTCGCGTGAGCGGCATAAGCCAGGTAATCTTTATTCCTGAGTATCCGTGCAGTCGCAGAAAAAGTCCATAATATGCGGGATTGAAGAATGGCCCCTTTTGGAGCTTCCCTGACAAGTTCTTCCTTCCCGGTCACCCGGCCGTAATAACCTCCATATTTACTATCCTGCAGCTTGATCCAGTACGGTAGGATATTTTGTGTCAGTTCTTCGTGAAGTTCCCGGCGCAAATTTTCTATTATCTCCTGATTATTCATTCATAGCTCTCCTATCATTTAATTGTGCCGTAATCTCCAGGACCTTTTTCTCTCCGAGCGGGTATAAAGCAATGGCAATGACGGCCAGTATACAACCAATGGCCGGCAGAAAACTCATCATCAGGCGCACTCCGTGTATGGCGTTCTGGCTTTGAACTGCCAGATCGCCATCGTAGCCGAAAGCGGCCAGCAGCCAGCCTGTTATGGCACCGCCGACTGCCCATCCAAATTTCTGTGACATGGAAGATGAGCTGAGGATCAGTCCGGTAGCCCTTCTACCTGTTTTCAGTTCCTGGTAATCCACAATATCGGCATACATACTCCAGAGCAACGGGAAAATGATACCGGCACAGACACTGATTACTACCTGAAAGATCATGATCAGCAGTATCTGATCCGGTCTGAGCATGAAAAAGAAACAGCTCAGCATGGCAGCCAGGATCATAGCTCCCAGGTACGTTTTCTTTTTGCCGATCTTATTGGCTACAGGTGCCGCGAGTGCAACGCCTATCATATTGGAGGCCTGTCCCACCAGAAGATAAATTGTGCCCACTGTCCAGCCGAAAGCTGCCGTTCTGAAAGTGGAGGTAACGTAATCGGTAAAATAAAACAAGGCCACGCCGTCACGGATGGAATTGAATAATAAGGCCGAGATCCCCGAAGCCAGCAATATCCACCAGGGCCTGTTGGTAAAGAGACGTTTAAGATCCGTCCCGACTGAAGCTTTGTTCCTGGTTTCATCAGCTGCTTTTACCCGTTCTTTAGTCCAACGGAAACACAGGAAAAACAACAAAGCGCATATGGCCCCGATCACGGCCACAGCAGCTGTCCAGGCCCCGGGCTCGGTGGAAATCTGATTCCCCCGTGAGCCTTCGTTGCTGAAGGCGTCTACCAAAGGCTGCAGGATCATAAATGTGATGAAACTTCCCACATAGGCAAAGAACATCCGGTAAGACGAAAGGGTATTCCTGTCTTTGGGATGAGGTGACATCACACCGAGCAGGGATGCATAGGGTACATTTACGACTGTATAGATCATCATCATCAGGGTGTATGTGACGTATGCATAGGCCAGCTTTGCATTTTCACCCCAATCGGGAGTGAAAAACGTCATGATTCCTATGAGGGCAAAGGGAATGCCTCCCCACAAAAGATAAGGTCTGTATTTACCCCATCGTGTATTGGTCCTGTCTGACAACAGTCCCATAATGGGATCGTTCACAGCATCCCATATGCGTGTTAAAAGAAACATGGTCCCGGCTGCTGCCGGTGATATGCCAAACACTTTTGTATAGAAAAACAAGAGGTACATCCCAAAGATCTTCCAGAACATGCTGGAAGCCATATCTCCGAACCCATAACCCAGTTTTTCCCTGAAAGTGATCTTTTTCATGCTTATAAAACGTTAACGGGGGTGAGAACAACGCAAAAAACATCGTGTCCGGGAAGCAGGGTGGTAAGATCATTGCTGCCGGTTGTCCCCAGGTTTTCCTTTGCCCATATATCTCTTATGGCATATTCGTTTTTTGTAACATCCAGTTGTTGTCCGCTGAGTTCATCCCTTAAGACAAATTTCATCCAGTCTATGTTCAGGGGAATATCACGGGTACTTCGATTTAGAAAACATACGGCCCACCTTCCCCCCGACATTGGTTTCAGCCAGGTGTGCAGATCGCCGTGCTTTTTGAGAGTGAATCCCTGTACACCCAGAGGGTCCTGGTCTATGGCAATGGCTTCCCGGTTCATCAGTATTTCAATGGTCGCAGGGCTCATACTTCTAAGGTCGTTGCCTGCCATCAGGGGAGCAGAGAGCATACACCACATGGTGAAATGTGCCCTGTCTTCTCTCACAGTCATACCGTTGCCCACCTGGAGCATGTCGGGATCGTTCCATCCGTCCGGGCCTGCATAGGTGCGAAGTGTATCCTGCAGATCCAGTATTTGTAAAACACCCAGATTTTTATACGTTCCGTGATCTTCAAATCCGTCGAAAATGGCACAGATATCACCCGTGGTGCGCCAAAGATGGCCCATTTGGGCACCCCAGAGCCACGGTTGGCTGTTTCCCCATTCGCACAAACTGAAAACCACCGGCCTACCTGCCTCGTAAAGGGCATCGCGCATGGTCATGTAAGCCCCGTATGCACTCAGGCCCTCTGTACCGCACCAGTCATATTTCAAATAATCCACATCCCAGGAGGCATAGACCATGGCATCCTGGTATTCGCGTCCCCGGCTGGCCGGTCTTCCCGCACATGTTTTGAACCCGGCAGATGAATATATACCGAATTTCAGCCCGCGTGCATGTATGTAATCGGCCAGAGCTTTCATTCCGGAAGGGAACAGATCCGGATGCTCCCGGATAAATCCCAGGGAATCTCTTTCTCCGTGCCAGCAGTCATCTATCACCAGGTATATGTACCCTGCATCCCTCATTCCTGTTTCTACCAGCATATCTGCGGTTTCTTTCAGCATTTGTTCGTTCACGTTACAGCCAAAACGGTTCCAGGAATTCCATCCCATTGGGGGAACCGGAGCCATATTCTGAAATTTCTGGGCATAGATCGTATAAACACTGAAGGAAAACGAAAAAAACAGTATTAAGACCAAGAATTGTTTTTTCATAGTAGGGTTATTCGTGTATCAATTCAACATAGGATTTTATCAGGGAAACAGTATTATCCTGTGCAAAGACGGAATTGAGGCCTTGTTCTTCCTGGGAAGGATCTCCGCAGTAATCGTCTCCCGGTTGCCAGAACACATTGCGTGGTTGTGCAAATCCGCCCCATGCCCACATGTTGCATCCGGCAAAACGACCTGACTCCTTTACCGATTCCAATAAGCGGTTAAAAATGTGTTTGTAAAAGGCATTGCGTGCAGTTACGGGATCTTCCCTGTTGTACAGGTGATTGTCCCTGGGAAATCCAAATTCCGAAAGTACGATGGGCTTATTCAGTTCCTCTGCGAGGGCAATGTGTTTGTCCAGGTATTTATCTGCGGCAGCAGAAGCGCGTTCCACGGATCCGGGAATATCCCGGATATCGATCCACATCCAGTTTTTTGGCCAGATATGGCACGTCAGGTAATCCACGTATTGGGTCTGATGTACCTTCCGGTAAAGGTCCATGTCGTTTTCGCTGCCGTATGATCCTTCCGATCCTATAGATACCATGTGATTGGGATCCATGGATTTGACGTATTCTGCAGTAGATAAGATAAATTTTTCATACAGTTCCTTGTTGTCCGCACCCATGGGTCTGGGTTCGTTGGCGATCTGCCAGGACATAATGGCCGGATCTTCGATATAAGCAACACCTGAAATGCTGTTAACCCGGGTCACTATGTTTTTCACATGGTTTCGGAATAAACTGTCACATTTTTCACAGCCCAGGTATTGGCCTACATATTCCTGAAATGCCGGCCATCCGTCAATTACGGGGACCGGTGCCTTGCCGTAACCGGCCCATTCCAGGTATTGTGAATAGCCGCCGGTCCATTCCCAGGTATTGTTAAAAAACAGTACCGCCAACATATCCCTTTTACCAAGTTCAACAAGCAGGTAATCCAGCCCCCTGAGCAGCGTATCGTTGTATACGCCGGGTTCGGTCTGCAGGCTGGGGCGCACCTTTGCTCTATTTTCCGGGCCGTCTGCACCTATCATGATTCTGAGGTTGTCCACCCCGGCGGATTTCAGAAAATCCAGCTCCCGGTGCAACCTGTCCCTGTTTCCGCCCGTTCCTTCCGAAGCCAATATGCCGGCATACCAGAAATTGAACCCGATAAAATGATAGGGATCCCCGTTTTTGATAAATTGTCCGTTTTCCACGTAAACGAACGGATTGTCCGGGGTAGTGTTGTTACAGCTCGTAATTCCCAATGATATCAGGAATAGTGCAGTAAAAAGTAATATTTTTTTTTTCATGTTATTCCAGATTTAGATATTTTTTGAAAAAGTCCATACGGACTTCCTGCCATTCCGGCGGTGTGTTGTGCCCGTTTTCCTGGTAGATCCTGTATTCTTTGGGAGCCGTGATCAGATTGTACCCGGCAAAATTGGTATGAGGCGGGCACGTTTCATCCTGCAATCCTACGGCCATGATTGTAGGGGCCTTAATGCGGGAAGCCAGGTTTTTGATGTCAAAGTAGGTCAGTAATTGGTAAATATCCTCCCAATCAGCCTCGGGATTTTCTCTCATATAAACATCGAAATCACTTTTGGGCCAGTCCACGATCCGGAAATAATCCCGGTAATCGCTCAAAAACGGAATGGTCGGGGCGGCGACGGCTATACGGTCGTCCAGGGCACAGGCTGCCATGGTGAAAGCACCGCCCTGGCTGCCGCCTTCGGCAGCGATACGTGCCGTATCCGCCTCGGGCCTTGAACAAACAAAGTCTATGGCGCGTACCAGGTCCATGAAAGCGCCCCGGTAATAATACGTATTTTTATCTTCCAGGCCGGAAACGATCCATTTGTTGTCGTAGCTGTTGCCCGGTTTGTAAATGCCTTGTCCGCGTACGGAAACTATGAATGAAATAAATCCGTGTTCACCGTCTGTATGGGGCATCCAGGCGTTGGAACCATATCCCATATAGGTGATAATCACCGGATATTTGCCTTTCTTTTTGGGAGCGGCGTAATAACCACCCATGATCTGGTTGTTAAGGGATCTCATTTCCACATAGTATACGTTTCTTGCTCCTGTGGAGTGTTCCCTGAGCAATTTCATGGTGGCACGCATGGGCGTACGGTCCAGTTCTGCACGGGTTTCTGCCCAGAATGCATCAAAATCCTCCTGTGCATCCGGCGGGGATACTATCTTTTCAGGCTCGTATCCCACGTTGAAGGTGGTAGGTTCTCCGTTTAGCCCGTTGGTTTCCATGCGAAGGGTGCAGCGGTAGAATCCCGGCTGTGTAATATCCAGTTTCATTCTCCATGTCATTCCCGCTCCCGGTTTTATCCGGGCTTTGTAAGAGGATTCCTGAACAGGCTGATAATCGTCCGTGGTCACGGTCACGTGGATAACGGATCTTGTTGTTTTTTCTTCATTATTGGTTACGGTAACGGTAAGGGTCCGGGGATCATCTCCCAAGAAAACACCGTTTTCCGCATCCACACTATAATTAAGAGAAATATCCTGTGCCGGGGCAATGGGCTGGATGATAAATGCAGAAGTAAGCAGCCCCCCGTCCCCGCCACCGTCATAGACCTGGACAGCGATGGTGTTGGGTCCGTCGGTGTGTACCTGTTCAACAGGTACTGTGTAAGCTCTTTTGATTCCGTAACGGCTCAGGTAATCCGGGGGAAAACTGCCGGTCGTATCCACGATCTGCCCGTTAAAATACAATGCATCCGAATCGTCAGCATTGTCGTAACGGATCAGCAATCCTCCGTAATACTGTGCTGCTTTGATTATATTATCGGGAAGGGTGATGGTTTTGCGGTACCAGCCGTAGCCGTCGTAATTTGTATACCCCTGGTTTTCCCAGGAATCGGCAGAAGTGATCTCGGGCCAAAGGCTGTCGTCAAAATCGGGTGAAGCCCATTCTACCTGATTCCCGGTTTGGAATTTCCATGCGGGATCCAATGATATTTCCCTGACAGCAGGGGGTTGGGTGCACCCTGCCAGCAGGAGTAATGCAATAATAGATGATAAGTATTTTTTCATGATGTAAATTTAACGTCTTTTGCCCTGATATCCTTTGCTTTTTTTATCCAAAACACATAAAATTGGCTACATTTGCTATCCGACGCATATAATTTGTATATCTATGAAAGGAAAAACTTTTTTATTTATAACAGCTTTGTTTTTTGCCACTTCCTGTTCGGACGGTTCCGGGGAGAATCCCCCTTATTTGAACCCTGATTTGAGCATGGAAAAGCGCGTGGCCGACCTGATGAAAAGAATGACACTCGAAGAAAAGATCGGTCAGATGAATCAGTGTGTGGGATTGAATCATATTGATGAATCCCAGGCGTTTTATCCCGGTTTTTTGAAAGAAGATATCGCGCAAATGGCCAGGGATGGAAAGATCGGATCCTTTCTACACTCGGTCACGATAGGAGAGGCTAATGAACTGCAAAAACTGACAATGGAATCAAGGCTTCGCATACCCTTGTTAATGGGGATAGACGCAGTACACGGATGTGCCCTGGTAAGCGGTACGACCGTCTACCCCACGTCAATAGGAATTGCATCCACTTTTGATCCGGAGCTGGTATATGTTTCTTCCCGGCAGACCGCATTGGAAATGCGTGCCATCGGGATGCACTGGACATTTGCTCCCAATGTTGAGGTGGCGCGGGACCAGAGATGGGGCAGGGTGGGCGAAACATTTGGAGAGGACCCATACCTGGTATCCCTGATGGGAGAGGCTGCTGTAAAAGGATTCCAGGGAGATGACGGCCTGGAGAAAAACCTGGTGCTCGCCTGTGCCAAGCATTTTGTGGGAGGATCCCAGCCTGTAAATGGCACGAACGGGGCGCCGAACGACGTCTCGGAAAGAACATTGCGGGAAGTCTTTTTCCCACCGTTTAAGGCATGCGTGGATGCCGGGGCACTAACTTTTATGATGGCACATAATGAACTCGGTGGGATACCCTGTCATGCCCATAACTGGCTGATGCAGGATGTACTCATGGATGAAATGGGGTTTAAGGGTTTTGTGGTGAGCGACTGGATGGATATGGAACATATTTATGACCTGCACCGTACAGCCGTTTCTGTTGAAGATGCCTACGCCCGGTCTGTAATGGCAGGAATGGATATGCATATGCACGGTCCCGCTTTTGTCCCGGCCATGATGAAACTCGTGGAAGACGGAGTGGTCCCTGAATCCAGGATCGATCAATCGTGCAGAAGGATACTGGAAATGAAATTCCGTCTGGGCCTGTTTGAAGATCCTTTCTTTGAGGAATCTGCAGTTGACCAGGTTCTTTTGAAAGAAGAACATGTGCAGACTTCTTTGGATGCTGCCCGTAAAAGTATAGTTCTTCTTGAAAATAACGGGATATTGCCCCTGACAGACGGAGAAAAATATAAAAACGTTTTTGTGACCGGACCCAATGCCGATTCCCAGGGGATCATGGGAGACTGGACCTTCCCGCAACCCGAAGAAAATGTGGTAACCTTCCTGGAGGGGCTGAAGACGGTGGCTCCCGCCACACGTTTTACTTTTCTGGACCAGGGAGAATCTATCCGGTATATGGATCCCGAAAAAATACGTCGCGCCGGGGTTATGGCCAGCCGTGCCGATCTGAATATTGTGTTTGTGGGAGAATACGTGAACCGCAAGGACTGGAACAATAAAACGTCCGGGGAAGATGTGGAGCGGGGTAACCTGCGCCTGCCCGGACTCCAGGAAGAATTGGTCCGCAACATCCTGGACAGCGGGAAGCCTTGCATAGTGGTGCTGAATAACGGACACCCACTGGCCGTAGAATGGATCGCAGAGCAGGCCGATGCTTTGGTGGAAGCTTGGGAACCCGGTATGAAAGGCGGCATAGCCCTTGCCGAGATACTTTACGGTCACGTAAATCCCTCCGGAAAACTGCCTGTCACTTTCCCAAGATCCACCGGTAATATTCTTTCGGTATACAACCACATGCCTTCGCATTATTTCCATCCCATAGTTATGGAAGATCCCTTGCCCCTGTACGAATTCGGATACGGACTGTCTTATACAACATACGAATACGCAAATTTGCAGGCTGGTGATTTTAAAGACGGAGCCATGGAAGTATCTGTAAATGTTACAAATACGGGTTCACGTGCTGGAGAAGAGATCGTGTTGCTGTTTATGCGGGATGATTATGCCTCCATGACCAGACCTGTTAAGGAGCTGAAAGCGTTTTCCAAAGTCAGCCTGGAACCCGGAGAAACAAAAACAGTAAAGCTTAAGGTACAGGAAGATCAGTTGAAATTCTGGGGAGCTGACGGAAAATGGAAGATAGAGCCCGGAACATTCACCGTGATGGTGGATACGCTGTTTGCCACGGTTGAACTCTGATCGTTACGGGTCTCATTCTTCTGTGATACAGTGGAGCACATAACGGATCACGGGTTTTCCGTTCCGGTGCACAAAGAAAGTATCCAGAGGAATTGTATTGGAAAGCTGTTCGGGGAAACGGCTTGATTCAATATAAAAAAGCTTTTCCCCGGGAGCGATACCCCCTCTGAGTCTTGTGATCTGATCGTATTTATGGGTCCTTTCAACGGGACCCTTTGTTTTTACTACCGTACCGGAAGGCCGGGCCACGTAATAATCCAGGTGTGCTGCGGGAAACCAGCGGTGCGCCAGAATGGCACTTTCCCCGGGCATGCCTTTGTCTCCGTTTGATTCCCTGTAGAGTTTTTCCTGTTCCCGGCTAACAACGGTAAAACGATCTCCCAGTTGTTTCCATCCGTACATATCCAGGGAAAAATCATTTCTGCCGAGTTCTCTCTGCGGGTCTGCTTCAGATCCTTCTACAGCAGAAGATGGAGGCGTAAGGGGGATAAAGCCTGTCTGTATCTGGAATATACCTACAATAACGACTACAGTCAGAAACGCTACTGAAGCCTTTAGAGGCCGTTCTATTGAACGGACATCGGCGGCAGCAGCGGCCAGAAGGATCAGGGGATAAAAAGCAGGAGCGCTCCAGTGAGGCAGGGTCTCCCTGAAGAGTGAAAAGAACAAAAAGATTATTATCATCGGGACGGATTGTAAAAGAATCATCCGTTTTGTGCCCGTTGTAACCGGGCTAACAGACAGGATAGCCCAAATGATAAGTATAAAATTAACCGGGTTGTTGTATAAAAATTCCCCAATGATCTCCCTTCCGAAAAGGAAAGGTTTGATGCCTTCTCCAAAAAAGGAGATGCGTCCGGAGTGAAAAGCAAAACTGGAATAATCCTGGGTCAGGTTCCAGATAACGACCGGTAAAAACAGAAATGCAGAGACTAGTATACCCAGCCAGAAATATAGATTTTTAAAGAGACTCCTCCGGTAAAAAAGAACAAAAAGGAACGTTCCCGCCCATAGAAAAACCCCGGTATATTTACTAAGCATGGCCAGTCCCGTAAAAACACCGGCCGGTAAAAAAAATAAAGGTTCCGGGTCATTTTTGTTCTGGGAACCCAATCCGCAGGCTTTAAACATGAAATACAGGGAAATAAGGTAAAAAGTACTCAAAGGCGTATCTGGAAGGATAAAAGTACCTGCCAGAATGGTGGCATAGAGTGATCCTGTATGGAGCAGGGCGGCATACCAACCAGTCCGGGGGGTTTTTATGAGTATTCCCAGGCGGTAGATCATCCACGTATTGAACGTTCCCAGGATCAGGGCAGGCAGACGAAGCGCAAAAGCGGAATCCCATCGGAGATTTAAAGTAAACAATTGTATGATCCACCCGACCATGGGAGGATGATCAAAATGACTCCAGTCGGGGAATGCGGCATAAGTCCAATAATACACCTCGTCGTTTCCCAGTTCTGTCAAGGCAGCGACAATACATCTGACCAACAGTGAAACGGCCAGGAGAAGTGTCATTTGTTTTTTGTAATCTTTTGGCATAACGGGCATCTGTCTGCAAAGATAAGCAAAGTACCGGGTACCTTGAATCTTCATTTTTAATATCTTTGTTATTATGAAAGTGGTTCTCACAGGAGCACACGGCGGTGTTGGTTCTATAGTGCGTAAGATGGCCGCTGACAGGGCTGACACGGAATTAGCGGCATTTTCACGGGAGCAGCTTGACATAATGGACCCCCGTGCTGTTATGTCCTGTTTTTTGCACGAAAAACCGGATTATGTGATCAACACGGCTGCCTTCACACATGTGGACAAGGCGGAAGAAGATCCGCGTATGGCATACCTGTTAAATGCAGACTGTCTGGAGGGGATGATAAAGGCATGTGAAAAGACACGAACCGTACTGATCCATTTATCCACGGATTATGTTTTTGACGGGCAGAAAGACAAACCCTATACAGAGGAAGATAAGACTTCCCCCGTAAACGTATACGGGGCATCCAAAAGGGCAGGTGAATTGAAGGTGCTGGCCTATCCCAGGGGGGTTGTAGTACGCACCAGTTGGGTGTATTCCCGGCATTCGCGGAATTTTCTGGCAGCCGTACCTGGTTTGCTCAGAAACCAAACCGGGCCGTTGTACGTAGATGCATTTCAAAAGAACTCCCCAACCTATGCTCCGGATCTTGTGAATGCTTTATTCTGTCTCATGAAGGACCGCATTGAATCGGGTTTGTTTCACTATACCAATTCGGGAGGAGGTTGCAGCCGGTACGTTTTTGCACTGAATGTACGGGATCTGATCAGGCAAAAGGATCCTGCCTTTTTCCCGGTTCCCGTTTTACCGGTTGAAACCGGTTACATGGAAGGTGCTCCCAGACCGGTTTATACCGTCATGAGTCCGCAAAAGATAAGTCAGTTAACCGGGGTCACGGTGCCCCACTGGCAGGAAGGAATTGAAAACATAATTTGAACACATATGGAACAGAGTATTGTGGAAAAAGCCCGGGAATGGCTGGAACCGTCTTTCGATAAGCAAACGCGTAATGAAGTGATCAGGCTGATAGAAGAAGATCCTGTGATACTGGAAGATTCGTTTTACAAAAACCTGGAATTCGGGACAGGAGGATTACGGGGTATAATGGGAGTCGGTACAAACAGGATGAACCGGTATACGGTGGGGATGGTTACACAGGGATTGGCGGATTTCGTAAAAAAGAACGAAGCCGGACCTTATAAGGCTGCCATTGCTTATGATTGCAGAAATCAATCCCCGGAGTTTGCGCGGATCACTGCGGAGGTTCTGGCGGCCAATGATTTTACGGTATACCTTTACGATACCCTCAGGCCCACTCCACAATTGAGTTTTACGGTCAGGCATCATAAGTGTAATATAGGGGTTATGATCACGGCCAGCCATAATCCCAAAGAGTACAACGGGTATAAAGTATACGGCAATGACGGGGCCCAGGTGGTTGCTCCCCGGGATGTAATGATCATTGAAGAAGTTCAAAAAATTGTTATTCCCTCTATGGTGAAATTTACCGGTGGAAAAGGAAAAATCGTAATGTTGGGGGAGGAATCGGATACGTTGTACCTGGATAGCATTTTAAGCCTGATCAGTTTGAGTCCTGAGGCTATTGAAGCATTCCGGAATATGAAAATGGTTTATACGCCACTGCATGGTACGGGAGTGCATCTTGTTCCCAAAGCTCTTGAAAGAATGGGCTTCACAAATGTTTTTCATGTTCCTGAACAGGATTTGACGGATGGTAATTTTCCAACGGTGGTATCTCCCAACCCGGAAGAACCGGCTGCCTTAAAGCTGGCTATTGAAAAAGCGGAGCAGACAGGAGCCCAATTGGTAATGGCTACCGACCCGGATGCTGACAGGGTGGGGATAGCCGTCAGGAATCCCGCCGGCCAGATAGAATTACTGAACGGAAATCAGACAGCTGCCCTGTTGACGTATTATTTACTGGAGAAATGGAAAGAGTCAAAACGTCTGAAAGGAAACGAGTATATTGTCAAGACTATAGTAACAAGTGACCTTCTGAAATCCATAGCCGATCACTACGGAGTTGCCTGTTATAATGTGCTTACCGGGTTTAAATATATTGCCGAAGTGATCCGGAAAAACGAAGGCAGGAAAGTATTTATTTGCGGAGGTGAGGAGAGCTACGGTTTTAATGTTGGCCAATATGTAAGAGACAAGGATGCCGTTGTAACCTGCGCTTTGGCCGCGGAAGTTGCCTGTTGGGCGGCCTCAAAAGGAAAAACGCTTTATGATATGATGCGGGAAGTATACCTGCGATTCGGGTTCTTCAAAGAACGAATGGTCTCAGTAACACTAAAGGGAAAAGACGGGATGGAGAAGATCAGGGCCATAATGAACCGTTACAGGGAAGATTTTCCTTCCCGGCTTCTGGGATCTGAAGTTGTGTTATTTCACGATTACAAGAAGAGGGAAACGGTAGATCTGGTAAGTGACCTGAGATATGAGATCAACCTGCCGGGATCCGATGTGCTGCAATTTGTCTGTGCCGATAATACTATAGTGACGGTCAGACCTTCCGGGACGGAACCCAAGATAAAGTATTATTATGGTGTAAGGGCTGAAGTGACTTCTGAAGGCCTGTTTGAGCAGATAAGCCGTTCGCTGGATGAGAAACTGTTTGCACTAAACGAATTGTTTCAAAAATAAGTTTCAGCCCAGCATAAATTCCCGGGATCATACCCTAGTTCCTGGACCTTGTTTCTTATAGATTCGACCTCATCTGAAGATAATGAAGGATGTCGTGACAAGACATACAGTCTTGTTCCCATGTGGTTACTTATGATGGTAACCGAATAATCCTCTTCCGCATGGAGGATATAATAATCCCGGTAAAAATTCAGAAAGAAAGTATTCCTGATTATCCCGGGCTTTTTTTCATTCCATTTTCCTTTACCTGTTAGTTCTCTTGCAGGACCGTAGGGAGTAAATTTATGTCTTTTCAGGTTTAAATGGATGATGCCTTTGGAATCCATGGAAGCCTCCAGGGTAACTGCTGCCAGGTTGCTTTTTTTCTCTTGGCATAGAAGTGCCACCTGGTGCCAGTTGCCCATAAAATAATCAATATTGATCTCTTTAACAGCTTTGTCCTCCATATTATAAACCCTGCTTTCACCGCAGTTTGTAAATATCAAGGCACTTAAAATGAATAAAAACAAAAGATTAAGGTGTCTGAATGCTATCATAACAGTATATTTTTGTTACGGAATTCAGTAATGCTTTTTCCTGAAGCTCTTCTGAAAAAACGACTGAATGAAGCCATGTCATCAAAGCCCAGCATATCGGAAATTTCTTTAGCGTTTTTATTACTGTACAGTAACAGGCGTTTTGCTTCTGCCAGTATACGTTCATGAATGAAATGCAAAGGTGATGGTAAATTGTTTAGGGCAAAAAGATTCGTCAGAGTTTTTGGAGAACGGTTAAGAATATCTGCATAATCCTTAACTTTTTTCATTTCTTTGTAATGCCTGTCTACCAGTGTAAAGAACTGACGAAAGAGGTAAAATGTTGTTTCATTTCCGGGATCCGGGGCAAATGTGTCCCGCGCTATGCGTGTACAGACAATAATAAAACGTTTCAGGTGCAAACGCAGCATCTCTTCTTTCAGAGAGTCATTTTCTTGAGACTCCCTGTTAATATCCTGAATGATCCTTTCCAGTGTTTCTGACTGAGAGACACTTAATGGCATACGCATGGGATAGGAATAACCGGTAAACAGGAACCCGTTGCATGAAACTTCGTTGTCAGATTTGAAAATACAATAGAAATTGCTGTTGAATAGAATGGATACGTACTTACCCTGAATGCCGGTAAATGTGATGTGATGTATATTAGATAAGGGAATCACCTGGTCTTTTTCCAGGTGTATTTCCACATGATCTATCTCAATATCCACTGATCCGTCACGAACCCATATGAATTTGTATAAATCTTTGTTACGGAGAAGCGAATCTCTGCTGTGGAAATCGTCCGTAACTATCAAACTCCCCTGCAGGGGAGTGATATACGTGTATTCCATACAGCAAAGATAATAAACCTATTCTGTTTTAAGCAAAGTGCTTTTTACAATAGAATCCAACTGGCTCTTAGGAAGGGCTCCCTGGGATATGCTTGGTTTACCTGACATAGGGATCCACAGAAGGGTTGGAACGCTCCTGACTCCGAATATGGCAGCCAGTTCCGGGGTTTTGTCCACGTCTACTTTGTATATATATAAATCGCCTTTGTATTCCTGATTGATCTCTTCCAGGGAAGGTGCGATCATCTTACAGGGAGCACACCATGTTGCGTGAAAATCCACGATACAGGGTTTATCACCTTCATACTTCCATTCGTTAGGATTGGCTTCGTAATTATAAACACGTTTGATGAATTCTTCTTTTGTAAGTTCCATAATTTTAATTTTACTTTCTTTTGATTTATCGGTCTTGCTGTCATTTCCCCCAAATAGTACCAGGGCGGGAATTAATGCTAAAATAGTCATTATTGTTTTCATGGTGCAAAGGTCCGGTATATCCTCATACCGGACAATGGCTTTTTTCCACAATATGTTGGCAATTTTTCCCGATTTGTTAGTCGCGATGTTCTACCCAGATCAATTCGCCTGTACTATACCCCAGAGAGGTGGCTCTGTTCAATACCTTGTCAAGGTCGGCAGGCGCCATTTCCGGTGTACGTAAAAGTATCCACTGGTATTTGTCGTTTTTACTGCCTATTAGGGCGAATGTGTAATCCTCATCCAGATCGAGAACCCAATAATCAGAATAAAAGAAAAGAAAAAAGGATACTTTCGAGGCTCCCGGATATTTTTCATCCTGTATATAGGCCTTAGCTTCTGCTTCATTGAATTTTCCGTCAAAAGAGTCTTTGTAACCCGTGTTGAGGACTTTAATCTTACCGTCTTCCCTGAGGGAGTAATTGGCTGTTGCTCCAACCAGTCTCCTTTCAAAACTGTGGCCAAAGCGGGCGATCTCATACCATTTTCCCAAATACCGGTTCAGATCCAGTCCCTTAACAGTATCATCTATTGTTACATTAAATTCTGGGTTTTGAGCCCCGCATCCTGCTGCAAAAAGCAATACAGCGCAGGATAGAAAAACGTGACAAAAAAATCAAATCTCGGTCCTGAATCCTGAACAAAAGGGAGTTACACGCCCGGGGAGAAACCGTTTCAAAACCATCATGGTATTATCTCCCGTACAATGACCCGTAAAAAGGTGCAACTGCGGATGTCTTTTAATAATTAATGATGTTATATTCAACATGTCTTCTTCAGATTCATAGCCGTCCCTCAGGTGTGTTCCTCCCACAAATGCGGATATTGGTTTGTCTGTCAGACCAAGAGCAGCTTCCAGAGTGTTGGCTATCCCTTTATGAGAGCAGGCTGAAATAACGGTGTTTTTTTCTCCTTTTATCAGTAAGGCCATTTCATGATAAAAAGGGTCGATTTCCTCTGTTTCTTTGTGTTTCCAGGAAAGGTGCGCGTTGGCCATAGGCAGGGGATAAGTATCGGGAATATTTGCCAACAACCATACATGATCCGTCAACTGTATGTTTTCAGAAGGGTGCCATACAAAGCGGGATTCGTGTTTTTTCAGCAAGCCCCTGTCCAGTCCGATATCCATTTTTATATTGTTGCGAACCGAAAAGCAGGTGCTTTCCCGGATCCATTCTGAAAGGTGGATCAGGGCTTTTGAATTGTGTCGCAGGAAAGTCCCCAGACCTCCGGTATGATCATCGTGATTGTGCGATATTATCAGATGATTTATCTGCGAAATATCTATTCCGGAGCATGCGGCGTTTTTTGCAAATTGTTCTGACAGTCCGGTGTCAATCATCCACTTATACCCGTCTTTCTCAAAATAAATGCTCAGACCGTGTTCGGTCAAGAGGTTCTCCTGTCCGGGATCTCCCGGTACAAAACGATCATCAATTAAAATTTCAAGGTTATCCATAAAGACAAAGATACGGGATTTATACTTATATTTAAAGTATGAAACAGGAAAGGCTTAGCGAGATCATTGAGCTTTACAGACATAGGGCCAAAACAGCCAGGGATGCTTCCCTGTTTGACAAATCCCGGGAAATGGATGATTTTGCCGATTTTGTGGAGAACAATGCGGGTGCTTTTCTGGATGATGCTTATTCCAGGGAATCCGAATTGTGGGAAGAATACGAAAATAATCCGGGTTGAAGGCGCCTGATCTGGGAACTGCTAATGGAATTCGTACGTACGGTGCCCTTTTCTGATTATTGTTCCAGCCTGTTCCATTTGTTTGATGGCCCTTGCAAGTGCAGGTCTGGTAACCCCAAACATGTCCGCCAGTTCCTGTTGTGTATTGGGTATGGTAAATACCGCGGATCCGCTGTTATGCTTTTGTTCCATAAAATAAGATTGCAATTTGCTTTTTATGGTGCCAAACTGAAGCAAACGCACCCGTTCAGATAAGAAGTGACACCTGTCGGAAATACTATTGAGCAGGTTTTCCAAAATACGGGCATTTTTTTTCATCAACCACAATAGCACGTTTTTTGGAAGATAAACCACAGTTGAATCCGTCAACGCAGTTAATGTAACCGGAAGTATGTTTTTTGAAGCAAAAAGAAATGAGGGAGCCACCGCCCTGGGAGCATTTATGTCTTCGATTACAGCTTTTACGCCTTCCCTGTTAGTCATTTCAGCACGTAAGATGCCTTTTTCGACAACAAAAAGAGACTTGTACGGTTGATCCTGAAGAGCAACGGTTTCACCCCGTGAAAAATCACGGACACGGCATTTCCCATCCATCACACTTGCCAAAGTACGTTTGTCAACGCCTAGGAATAAAGGACACTGGTAAATTTCTTCCATGGAACAAAGATAGTTTTATTCCTTAAGTGTAACAATAGTAACATAATAAAGGGGCAATAATCAATATATTTGCAGATTGTTTGAATGTATTTTTCATGAAAAGGACAGTTGTTAAAATAGATGAAAAGCTTTGTAACGGATGCGGAATATGTGTAACCGGATGCCACGAGGGTGCTTTGCAGATGATTGATGGCAAGGCAGTTATGATAGATCAGCCACGTATAGAAACATTAACGGTCTTGGTCATGGATGTTCCCTGTTGTTCGGGATTGATGGAACTGGTTCGCCGGGCAAGAGTGCAGTCCAGACGCTATATACCTGTCAAGAAAGTAGTCCTGAGCGCCCAGGGAAATGTAAAATCAGAAGAATGGATTCAATAAATAAATATAAAACACTTAAAATTATACTATTATGAGTATGTTTTGTTTTCAATGCCAGGAAACGGCCCGCAACCAGGGTTGTACTGTAAAAGGAGTATGCGGAAAAGAACCTCAGACGGCGGCACTAATGGATTTACTTCTCTATGCTGTAAGAGGTGTCTCTATAGTGCAAAAATCATTACGTGATAAAGGCATAGCTGCCGATGTTCCCGATCATTTTTTGATGGATGCCTTGTTCTGCACCATAACCAATGCCAATTTTGATGCTGCTGCTATCAGTGAACGCATTGATAAAGCATTTGCCTTAAAAAAGGAATTGTTACAAAAAGCCCGCGAAAACGGCGTTACCGTTCCCGATATGCCGGAAGTGAACCTGAACGTGGATCCTTCCGATTACCTGACTAAAGCGGCAGAGGTAGGAGTACTGAGTGAGGCAAACGAAGATGCCCGGTCCCTCAAGCAATTAACCATTTACGGTTTAAAAGGAATGGCTGCTTATGCGGATCATGCATTGAACCTGGGGTTTGAGGATAAGGAAATTTACCGTTTCATGGAAGAAGCCCTGTACCAGGTCTCCCGAAATGATAAACCGGTTGACGAGTTGATCTCCCTTGTTCTTAAAACGGGAGAAACCGGTGTTAAAGCCATGGCTCTGTTGGATAAGGCTAATACCACTGCGTACGGAAATCCGGAAATGACCAAAGTGAATATCGGGGTAGGAAAAAATCCGGGAATTCTTATCAGCGGCCACGACCTTAAAGACATGGAAGAATTGCTGGAGCAGACGGCAGGAACAGGGGTGGACGTTTATACTCACGGAGAAATGCTTCCGGCCAATTATTACCCGGCATTCAAAAAGTACGATCATTTTATAGGTAACTACGGTAATTCCTGGTGGAAGCAACGTGAAGAATTCGAAGCCTTCAACGGTGTGATCCTGTTCACTACCAATTGTATAGTTCCTCCTTTAAAAGATGCAACCTACCTGGAAAGAATGTATACTACCAACTCGGCAGGTTATCCCGGAGCAAAACATCTGCCCGCAAGGAAAGAAGGAGGAAAGAAAGACTTCTCTGAATTGATAGAAAAGGCAAAACAATGCCAACCTCCCAAAGAAATTGAAAAAGGGGAGATCATCGGCGGCTTTGCACATCACCAGGTCCTTGCACTTGCCGATCAGATAGTGGAGGCCGTCAAATCGGGAGCGATCAAACGGTTTGTGGTAATGGCCGGATGTGACGGACGTATGAAATCCCGTCAGTATTATACGGATTATGCCATGGCTCTGCCCAAAGACAATGTGATCCTGACAGCCGGATGCGCAAAATACAGGTATAATAAATTACCCCTTGGGGATATAAACGGGATCCCGCGTGTATTGGATGCAGGACAATGTAATGACAGTTATTCGCTCGTCGTAATTGCACTGGCACTTAAAGACGCATTCGGACTGGAAAGCGTGAACGATTTGCCTATCTTCTACAACATTGCCTGGTACGAACAGAAAGCGGTTATTGTATTGCTGGCATTGCTCAGTCTTGGGGTGAAGAACATTCATCTGGGGCCGACACTTCCTGCATTTATGTCACCTAACGTGACCAGTGTACTGGTAGAAAAATTCGGGATCGGACCTCAGCCCGAACTGAATTAACCCGTATTATTGTTTCAATTGATGATGTCCGGAGATCCTCAGAATCCCGGACATTATTATATACAGACTAATGCATCCCAGCATAGCCAGACCGGGATGGTTCCCCGTAGTCAGCAGCGCAATGACCATTCCCAGGCACAATCCCAGGAAGGTATATATTACTTTGTTTTCCCTGAATCCGAATCCTTTCAGCTTTAGGGAAAACATGGGCAGGTTGCTTATCAGCAGGAAGGACAGAACCACGGACATACAGGGTATGAACCAGGGTGTTTGCATAAGAGCTTTCCACGATAGGTTGTTCTGGGTATAATAAACTGCAGCAGCTATCAGCAGCGCGTTGGCCGGACTGGGCAGCCCCAGAAAACTGTTTGTCTGACGAGTATCCACATTGAATTTTGCTAAACGCAGAGCAGAAAATACGGCTACCAAAAAGGGGATGAATGCCATCCATTCCCGTGGTGCAGCCGGTAAATAGATAACGTAAAGCATAAACGCGGGGAGAAGTCCAAAACTGATCGTGTCGGCCAGGGAGTCCAGTTCCTTACCCAACGCAGAATATGCATGTAACAACCGGGCTGCAAATCCGTCCAGAAAATCAAAAACAGCGGCTCCTATCAACAGCCAGAAGGCAATGTCTGTCCTGCCTTTGAAAAGAAAAGCAATTCCCAATGCACCACACAACAGGTTCATGCATGTGATGGCATTGGGAATATGTATCAGCAATCTTTTCAAAGTCCCAGTTTTTTGCGGAGTTCTTTGGGGATGGCGTCCTTGTGTATCATGTAACCTATACATTTACCGCGAAAATAATTCTCGGACATATAGACGAATCCTTTGTATTTCCCGGTTTCACCCCAGGAATTCTTGGTTATGTAAAATTTAACTCCGTATTGGTCACGGGCAATTCCGGTAACATGCATAAGGTGATCGTCTGTAGTCTGAAATGTTTCATACCACTGTTGGCGGATTTCCTGGGTGACCTCAACTTCATCAACAGAAGGATCGTTCCCGGGCACTACGGCCACCCCGTTTTCCTGTGAAAAATCCCGTGATATGTTTCCGTCCCAGGCCAGGGTATAGCCATTCTCAAGTGCATGATCAGCAATAGCCATGAATTCATCCAGCGGAACATTGTAAAACAGTTCATGTTCCCAGTTGTCCGGTATTTCTACCGTTACCTTTTCATAAAACGGATGGTGTGTATAGCTGGTAATTTCTACATAATCATCCATATTAAGTCCCAGGTGGTCTAAAAAAGTTACAGGTGTATATTCCTTTTCCAGGTATACGAATGTCCCTTGAACTTCTCCCAGGTAGACATCCAGAAGGGCGTCCAGCAACTCCCGGCTTTCCGGGCTGATCTTTTTTGCCTTTACAGGGATCTCAGCCAAAGCGTCTAAATATTCCTGCAATTCGGAATGGTTGTGTCCCGGAGAATCGTATGCGATCCCGGGGTAGGCTTCTTCCGGCATGATCCCGTACCGGGCAATGGTGTTTGTGGCGGTGTGGCTCAGGGATCCCGGCCCCAGGTTCCCTTTGCCTCTTCTCAGGTAATTATCAAAGAAACGGGTTTTGTAAGTGTTACGTACCACGAACATTTCAGAAAGGTCCATGGCCGGGTGCCCCATGCGTATCAGTTCGCTTTCCAGGAATGACAGCGTAGCAAAACACCAGCAGGTCCCGGTGCGACCCTGGTTCTTCAGGGTAGTTGACGGATTGTCTGTGACGGTTATGAATTCGTATTGCTGGGCACTTAACGTACCGGTGAGTACTACCGCAGCAATTATCAGCAGGAATGTCTTTTTCATCATGAATGAGGTTATTTAATGCCCATTTTTTTACGAATGTCTTTTGGAATGGAATTTTTATGTACCTGTATATCCATTGTCTTGTATTGAACAAATTTCTCGGTTACGTACCAAAGTCCTTTATAATTCCCGGCTTCGTCTCCCCAGGAATTTTTTACCATATAATATTTAGTGCCGTTCTGGTCCCTGGCAATTCCGTAGATCTGCATTCCGTGATCATCGGTCGTCTGTTTGTTGTCGTAGGCTTCCTGGCGCATTTCCTGTGTCACTTCCTTAATCTCGGGAACGGGAGCTTTCAGGTTTCTAAAGGCGTTATTCCGTTCGGTAACTGACATCTCCAGCCATTTCGCCTGGTCGGAACCAACCATTTCTTTGGGATCGGTAGTGGGATACATGGCAATCCCGCTCCGTCCGAATCCCATCTCGGACACATCCGATGCCCACAGTACGGTATATCCTTCCATAACGGCATTATCAATAACGGCCATCAATTCTTCCATGGGAACGTTATATGAAGTTCCCCAAAGCCAGTTATCCGGGATCTCCAAGGCAAACTGCGTGTAAAAAGGATGGTGGGTGTATGAAGTAATGTTTACGTAATCGTCAGGATTGAATTTCAGAGATTCGGCAAATGTTTTGGGAGTATAAGTTACTCCATTGTATTCAAATGTTTCGGGAATGGCACCCAGATAAGCATCCATGGCTCCCTGGAAAGCATTTTTCCAGGCCGTTGACAATTTACGGTTGGGATTCTTTTTGACCGCATCTACAATGCCCTTCAGAACGGCTGTCAATTCACCGTGACGGTGCACGTCTTCTCCGTAATTCAATCCGGGCATGACTTCATTGGGAACGATCCCGTATTTGCGAATTACATAAAGATAATCATCAAAACCGCCTCCCTGTGCAAAATTTAGAAAACCGTCCAGGCGGACGTATTTATCTGCTTTGTCGGTATATGTTTTTGAAACAACGTACATTTCCGAAAGATCATATTGACCTTTCCCCATTCTCATAAGCTCGGATTCCATGAATCCAAGGGAGGAAAAGCACCAGCAGGTTCCGGTGCTGCTTTGGTTTTTTACCGTGGTGATGGGATTCTCTTTAATGACGGTAAATTGAAATCCTTCTTCGGCTTTTTCTTCTTTTTCCTGGGCCGAAACCGTTAACGAGACGGCAGCCAGGGCCATGATACAGAATAAGATGCGTTTCATAAAAAATCTTGATTTTAAGGGATATTAATGTATTTATGCGTTTGTAATGATATTCTCCATTCGGGATTGGCTTTGATGTAAGATACAATATGAGGGATCACCGATTCCCTGCGACTCCATTCAGGCTGCAGGTAAAGATGGCATTCCGGACTTACTTTTTTCCTGTTGAACTCGGCCCATTCCATATCAAGCGGTCCGTTCACTATTACTTTCAGCTCATTGGCCAGGGGATAAAACTCGGGAAGGGGAGGATGGTTCTGTTTGGGAGAAAGACAAATCCAGTCCATTTGCCCGCTCATGGGTTTGGCTCCGGATGTTTCCAGGAGAATGCGGATATCCGCGGCTTTTTTCAGCCCTTTACATAAAGGCCCAAGAGGGTAGTTGAGTGGTTCACCTCCGGTGATTACAACAGCACGGGCAGGATAAATGACCGCCCGGGCTATAATATCGCTTACGGGAACAGGCGGAAAAAGTGAAGGATTCCAGGTGTATTTGGAATCGCACCACGAACAACCTATGTCGCAGCCACCTAGCCTGATGAAATAAGCCGGGCTGCCTGTGTGAAATCCTTCTCCCTGGAGGGTATAAAAATCTTCAACAAGGGGAAGCAGACGGCCTTCGTCCAATAACGAGTTCATTGTACAAATGTAAAGAATTATTGTGACAAATTGTCAGAAAAAATGCTTTGGAACAAGGTTTGAGTTAATAAGGTCATTATGAACGAACAAAAATATACCATACAGGCGCAGGAACTGCTGCAATCGGCAGTTCTCACGGCACAGGCCGGGTCCAATCAAATGATCGAGGCCGGTCATATATTGAAAGCCATTTTAGCCGACCGGGAAGGAGTTGGTGTATATCTTTTGCAAAAGGCCGGAGTGAATCCCGATGCCCTGGAGAAAGAACTGGCTTCCCTACTGGATAAATACCCCAAACAACAGGGAGCAGGGGAAACTTATTTGTCGCGCGAATCCCAGGATGTATTGCAAAAAGCCCGGGTGATCGCAACCAAAATGGGAGACCAGTTTGTAACCATTGAACATATTCTGGCCGGATTGGTCGCAGGAAAGGATGATGTTGCAAAAATGATGCGCTCCAGGGGGCTTAACGAGGACAATCTTAAAAAAGCCATAGAGCAGATACGCCAGGGCCGGAAAGTGGATTCGCAAACGGCAGAGCAGACATTTGATGCCCTGAATAAGTATGCTGTAAATCTGAATGAACTTTCGGCTTCAGGAAAAGTAGATCCCGTAATAGGACGGGATGATGAGATAAGAAGGGTCCTTCAGATACTCAGCCGGCGTACCAAGAACAACCCCATACTGGTAGGAGAGCCGGGTGTGGGAAAAACGGCCATAGCCGAGGGTATTGCACAGCGAATAGTTACCGGTGACGTTCCTGACACCCTTAAAAGCAAGCAGCTCTATTCCCTTGATATGGGAGCCCTTATTGCCGGGGCTAAATACAAAGGCGAATTTGAAGAACGGCTCAAAGGGGTGGTCAGGGAAGTCATTTCAAGCCAGGGGGAGATAATCCTCTTCATAGACGAGATCCATACCCTGGTAGGAGCCGGAAAAGGTGAAGGTGCCATGGATGCGGCCAACATCCTGAAACCGGCACTGGCGCGTGGCGAACTCAGGGCCGTGGGATCCACTACACTGGGAGAATACCAAAAGTATTTTGAGCAGGACAAAGCATTGGAAAGACGTTTCCAGATGGTTATGATAGACGAGCCGTCCCCGGCCGAAGCCATCTCCATACTCAGGGGACTGAAAGAACGTTACGAGCAACACCACAAGGTTCAGATCAGGGACAATGCCCTGATAGCGGCTGTGGAATTGTCACACCGTTACATTACTTCCCGTTTTTTACCGGACAAGGCCATAGACCTGATTGATGAAGCAGCCGCTAAGCTCCGGCTGGAAATGAATTCAGTACCTGAATGCATAGATGAGCTGGAACGGCGCATCCGTCAGCTGGAAATTGAACGGGAAGCCATAAAAAGGGAAAAGGATAAGGAAAAACTGGCCGGTTTGAGCAAAGAAATCGAAGAATTGTCGGCACAATGCGATATTCAGCGTGCCAAATGGCAGGAAGAAAAATCGGTTCTGGAAGATATCCAGCAGAAGAAAAAAGAAGTGGAAGACCTGCGTTATGCCGCAGCAGAAGCCGAACGGCGCGGGGATTACGGAAAAGTGGCCGAGATCCGGTACGGGAAGATCGTAGAAATTGAAAAAGCCATTGAATTGCTGAACAAACGAAAAGAATCCTTCACCCGTTCCATGATCAATGAATCCGTGAACGAAGAAGATATAGCCGAGGTGGTATCCAAATGGACCGGTATTCCCGTACAGCGCATGCTCACTGCAGAAAGGGAAAAACTCCTGAAACTGGAAGACGAGCTTCACAAGCGGGTCATAGGACAGGACGAGGCCATTGGTGCCGTTGCCGATGCGGTCCGCCGCAGCCGCGCAGGACTGCAGGATCCCCGTAAACCCATAGGCTCGTTCCTTTTCCTGGGAACCACCGGGGTGGGGAAAACCGAGTTGGCCAAAGCCCTGGCCGAGTTCCTTTTTGACGACGAGAACCTGATCACCCGTATTGACATGAGTGAGTACCAGGAACGTCATTCGGTGAGCCGCCTGGTAGGTGCGCCTCCGGGTTATGTAGGGTACGATGAAGGCGGGCAGTTAACCGAAGCTGTCAGGAGAAAACCTTATTCTGTTATACTTCTTGATGAGATAGAAAAGGCACACCCCGATGTATTCAACATCCTGTTGCAGGTGCTTGACGACGGGCGTCTTACGGATAACAAAGGCCGGGTGGCCGATTTCAAAAACACCATCCTGATCATGACTTCCAATACAGGTTCTCACCTGATACAGGAAAACATGCAGGAAGGCACGGAAGATCCTGCCCGGTTTGAAGCAACAAAAAGCCAGGTCATGGAACTGTTGCGCAGAACGTTGCGGCCCGAATTTTTGAACCGTATTGACGAGATCATCATGTTTCATGCACTGACAAGAGAGAACGTGCGGGACATTCTTAAACTGCAGATTGCCGGGATCAGCAAAATGCTTATGGAGAAAGGGATTCGCCTGGAAATTACTGATAAGGCACTCGACTACCTGCAGGAAAAAGGCTACGAACCTTCTTACGGTGCCAGGCCCCTGAAACGTTTACTGCAAAGGGAACTGATCAATGAGCTGGCCCGCAGGATCCTGGACGGAACATTGGATGTGAAAGGGCGGATCAAGGCAGACAGTGATGGCAGCAAACTGGATCTAAGGGATTCTTAGTGGGGATCAAAGCGTTCCGGGTGCTTACCCACCACGCCTTTATCTAGATACCACTGTTTGATGCGTTTCATATCGGCCTGCACGTCATCTGTAATGAGGACCTGTTCAGCGACTCCGATCTCCTTCCTGCCCCAGTCAAAATACCCGTAATATACGGGAATGTCAAGAGCCCTGGATATGGTATGAAACCCTGCTTTCCAGTTCCTGGTGGGCTGTCGGGTGCCTTCGGGGGCAATGGCCAGGTGCATGTGATCTTCTTTGCGGACGGTGTCAATCATATGTTTGGCAAATGAAGCCCCTTTGCCGCGGTCAACAGGGATGGCTCCCGCCCAGCGCAGCAATCCTTTGAGGGGCCATTTGAAAACGTCGCTTTTTACAAGGACATTGGCTTTTCCCCCAATACCGTTATAGAAAAGGAAAGAGATCACAAAATCCCACATGGAAGTATGGGGTACACCCAAAATAATGCATTTGGGAACGGGAATAGGCTTCCCTATTAGTTTCCAGCCCATAATGCGTGTAGCAATAAAGGCGCAGATCTTTTGCTTAATCATTGGAACAAAGGTAAAAAAAAAGCCTTATTCCCGCACAACCTCTGACAGGATGGTGAAAAGAGCCCGTTCCATTTTTTGTGAGACCTGATCAAATTCCGGGTTTCCTATACTGCCAGTATGTGTGTGGCAGATCTCTTTATCTGCGCGGTACGAACCGTCCTGCAAAGAAGATGCCACCTTGCGGTACGCATCCCGGAAGGGGATGCCTTCCAGGACCAGGCGGTTTACTTTTTCCACCGTGAACAACTGATCGTAACGTGAATCCTCAAAGAGTGACCCGTTCATTTTTATCTGTTCGATCAGCAACCCCGTCATGTGCAAACATTCAATCATTGAATCTATAGCCGGGAATAGCAGATCTTTCAGTACCTGGAAATCCCGATGGTAGCCGTGACTGAGGTTGGTACAGACCAGCGTGATCTGGCCCGGCACTCCCTGAATGACATTGCACCGTGCACGTATGAGTTCCCATACATCCGGGTTTTTTTTATGAGGCATGATGCTACTGCCGGTGGTCAGGGATTCGGGGAAATCAATAAAACCGAAATCCGGCCCGGAAAAAAGACAACAGTCGGCGGCCAGCTTGTTAAGTGTTCCGGCCAGTGAGGCCATAGCATACGCCAGCGAGCGTTCGGTCCTTCCCCTGCTCATCTGCGCGGCAATGCTGTTGTATTTAAGGGTGCCGAATCCCATCAGGCGTGTTGTTTCCTCACGGTCCAGCGGGAAAGAGTTCCCATATCCTGCGGCCGAACCCAGCGGATTCTGGTCACATTGCAAAAAGGCCGCCGTCAGCTGGTGAATGTCATCAACCAGAATCTCGGCATAAGACCCAATCCAAAGCCCGAAAGAGGAGGGCATGGCTGGTCTTTCATGGGTATACCCGGGCATCAGCACGTCTTTGTACTGGCGTCCTTTTTCCTGCAGCAGGTCAAACAAACTACGGACTTCCCGGGCGATCTGTCGGCACACATCTTTCAGGTATAAATGGATGTCTGTCATTACCTGATCGTTACGAGAACGTCCTGCGTGAATTTTTTTACCCAGGTCTCCCAGCTCGCGGGACAGGAGCAGTTCTACCAGTGAATGGATATCCTCCGCTCCCTCTCCAATTTCCAGTTCCCGGTCAAGTATCTTTTGACGCAATGCATCCAGGGCTATTGTAAGCGTATCTGTTTCCTGCTTTGTCAACAATCCGATCTTTCCCAGCATTTGTACGTGGGCTATGGATCCGGTGATGTCGTAGGGGGCAAGTCTCGTATCCCATTGAGCGTCGTTACCCACAGTGAACCGGGTTACTGCTTCCGGTGTTTCAATCCCTTTTTCCCAAAGTGTTTTCATGATCATTAAAAGGTAAGATGAGTAAGTACTTTTTTATAAACTTCAACTCCCTGTTGCAATTCATACAGGTAAACGAATTCATCGGGAGTATGTGACCGGGCGGAATCTCCCGAGCCGAGTTTTATGGCCGGGCACGGCAGACGCATCCAGTCCGATGTGGTAGGTGAAACGTACGTGGGGATCCCCGCTTTTTTTAGCGCCTCCAGCAACGGATGACCTTCCGGGGTAACAGAGGCTTTGTTGTCCAGGTTTCTTGGGACCAGTTTACCGGATACCATGCTGCTGAGCCTTTCCAAGATCTCCCGGTTGCTGCAGGCATCCGTGGTACGAATGTCCACCACGTAATGACATTCTCCCGGAATGACGTTGTGCTGCATACCGGCCTGTATCTGCGTAACCTGCAAATGGATCTTTCCCATGAGCGCCGAGTTTTCCGCGAACATAAAATCCCTGAGTGCGGCAATATCGTCCAGTGCCTTGTACAGGGCGTTGATGCCGTCGTTGCGCGCGGCATGCCCCGGGCGCCCCTGTACGTACCCGTCCAAAACCAGCAGTCCTCTTTCACCTACGGCAGCCTGCAGCCCGGTAGGTTCGCCCACGATGGCACAGGTGATGCCGGGATAATAGGGGAGAACCGAGGCGATCCCTGCCAGGTCCGAGTTTTCCTCTGCGGCAGCCAGGATCAGCATCAGGTTGTAAGGCAGGTCGTTAAGCGAGCAGAAAGCTTCTGTCATTGAAACTGCGGATGCTCCGGCATCGTTGCTTCCCAGCCCGTAAAGGCGTAGTCTGCCGACGTTGTCTTTTTCCATGGAAGGGTTAAAAGGGTCCCTGGTATAACCGGCGGCCGGCTTAACCGTGTCGTGATGTGAACAAAGCAGTACGGTGGGCAGGCCGGCCCGGTATGGTTCTTTGTGAGCAATAATATTGTTTCCTATACGTTCGGACGCGACATCGGGTTTTTTCAGCAGAAAATCTGCCAGCAAAGAGGCGGTTTTATCTTCTTGTCCCGAAAACGAAGGGGTTTTTATCAAATCACAAAGCAGTGCTGTCATATCTTTCATAACTGAACGGATGTTTGGCCAATAAAAACTTCCTGGACCCCGGATTCGAGTGCTTTCAGGGCATTCTCAACTTTTGGGATCATTCCCCCGTAAATAATGCCTTCCCGCCTCAGTTCCCTATATTGCCGGCGGCTGAGCAATGACAGAGGTCTGTCGGAACCCGGGCAGGTGATCCCTTCCCGGTCGAACACGTACCTAAGACGAACTTTGAATTTCGGGGAAAAGGAAAGTGCCAGCGCAGAGGCTATTGTATCTGCGTTTGTGTTGAGTAATTGTCCTTCCCTGCTGCAGGTGACCGGGCAAAAAACCGGAATAATACTTTGGTTTAAAAGGTTATCTATGAACAGCACATCTATGCTTTCGGGGGTAAGATCTCCCACAAGGCCGAAATCAACCGGGTGGGGATCCCGTTTCCGGCTGATGATACATTTGCCGTCAGCTCCGCTCAGTCCCAGCGCCCTGCAGTTACGGGCCGCAAGGGCAGCTACCAGGGATTTGTTAACCCATCCGGCATAGACCATTACGGCAATACGGAGCGTTTCATTGTCCGTGATCCTGCGCCCTTCGTGCATTTGCACCGGAATGTCCAGGCGACGGGCAAGATCGGTGGCCAAAACACCGCCTCCGTGGACCAGGATTTTCCGTTCCGGGCAGCTGCAAAAAGTGTCCAGAAATTGCTGAAGTGTTCCGGGATCATCAACGACGTTCCCACCAATTTTAAAAATATCCAGGTACATGGTTATTGCTTTTTCATGAGTGTTTCTAGGATGCTTTTGATCACTGCCTGGGCGGCAGTTTCCCGATTGGCTGCCTGGGGAATGACAAGGGATGCGGGACTGTCCAGCACCTGATCGCTGACGATCATGTTTCTGCGAACCGGCAGACAATGCATGAAGTACGCGTTATCTGTCAGCTTCATTTTGCGGTCGTCAACCATCCAGGACATATCCTTGCTCAGGATCTTGCCGTATACAGGATCCCTGTAGGCAGCCCAGTTTTTGGCATAAATAAAATCGGCATCCCGGAAGGCTTCTACCTGGTCGTATACGATCTTTGCCCCGTGTGTAAAACGTTCGTCCAGTTCGTACCCCTGGGGATGTGTGATGGTCAGGTCGTACCCTGCCGCCACCATCCATTCGGCAAAGGAATTGGCAACTGCCTGCGGAAGTGTCCGTGGATGCGGTGCCCAGGTAAGGACGACTTTCGGTTTTGCCTTTTTTTTGTATTCTTCTATGGTTAATTGGTCGGCAAAGCTTTGCAACGGATGACGCGTAGCTGACTCCAGGCTGATGACGGGTTTCCCCGAATACCGGATGAACTGATCCAGTATTTCTTCGTTGTAATCATCTTCTTTTGATTCAAAACGTGCAAAAGAACGGACCCCAATAATATCTGCGTAACATCCCATCACGGGGATGGCTTCCAGCAGGTGTTCCGGTTTATCCGAATCCATAATCACTCCTTTGCGTGTTTCCAGGTTCCAGGCACCCTGCTGTACATCCAGTACAATAACCTTCATGCCCAGGTTTTCGGCCGCTTTTTGGGTGCTGAGACGCGTTCTCAGGCTGGAATTAAAAAACAACAGCAGCGCGGTCCGGTGTTTTCCCAGGTTACAGTCTGCAAAGGGATCTTTTTTTATCTCCAGGGCCCGGGCAATAGCCTGATCCAGTGGCCCTGCGTCTTTTACTGATGTGAAGTGTAACATTGCTTGAAAAATTTAATAAATGTTTCTGCCTGTTCTTCATTCAGGCACAGAGGCGGCAGGAGTCTGATGATATTGGGACCGGCAGCTCCGGTAAAAATTTGTCCTTTCATAAGGATATCGTCTCTCAGGGTGCTGCTTGCCGGATGATCCTGCCGGAGTTCAAGGCCTATCATAAGGCCGCGCCCCCTGAATTCACGGATCCCTTCCGAAAAATTGCCGAGTTCATTTTTGACCAGGGACCCGATGCGTGCTGAATTGCCCATCAGGTCTTCCTCTTCCATGACCTGCAAAACGGCAAGTGCTGCGGTGCAGGCCAGGTAATTTCCTCCAAACGTTGTGCCCAGTTGTCCCAGAACGGGAGTAAAAGAGGGAGCTATCAGGAGACCTCCCACGGGGAACCCGTTCCCCATGCCTTTGGCCATGGTAATGATATCTGCCCGGATCCCGGCATGTTGGTGTGCAAAGAATTTCCCGGTCCGCCCGTATCCGGACTGGACCTCGTCCAGGATCAATACTGTATCGCGGGCCGTGCACAGATCCCTGATCTTTTGCAGAAAGGAGGCCGAAGGTTCCCTGATACCGCCCACTCCCTGTATGCCTTCTACGATGACGGCGGCATACCGGTGTTGGGTAAAGGTTTTTTCCAGGGCTTCAAAATCGTCCAGATCAATAAGATCAACGCGGTGATTGGCATTGAAGGGGGAGCAGATAGAAGGATTGTCGGTCAGGGCTACTGCCCCGGAAGTCCTCCCGTGGAAAGACCTTTTAAAGGCAAGGACTCGGTCTCTTCCGTTGCGGAAGGAAGCCAGCTTCAGGGCGTTTTCATTCGCCTCGGCGCCTGAATTACAAAGAAAAAGACTGTACCCGGGATACCCGGAAATGCGCGTGAGCGCCTCGGCAAGTCTTTCCTGGAGGGGGTTGACAATGGCATTGGAATAAAATCCTATGCGCTGCAATTGTTGGCTGAGGGCCTTCACGTAAACAGGGTGTGAGTGGCCTATGGAGATCACGGCGTGTCCCCCGTAGAGATCCAGGTATTCCCGGCCCTTGTCGTCGGTAATGACACAGCCGCGTGCTTTTACGGCGTTGATGTCCCATGTTTTATAGACAGGAAAAAGTGGCATATCATTCTGGTTTAATAAACGATGGATTTTAACTGTAAACCTGTAGTCTGCGGCAGGCCGGTGATCACGTTCATATTTTGCAGGGCGGTTCCCGAGGCTCCTTTCAGCAGGTTGTCCAGAACAGAGGTTATGTGCAGCATATTGCCGTGTTTCTCTATATGTATCAGGCATTTGTTCGTATTAACAACATCTTTCATGTTGATCTCATTATCAGATATGTATACGAACGGATGCTCTGCGTAGTAACGACGGTATAACTCTGTGGCCTCTGCCTGGTCCCGGTGGCAGGAAGTATACATGCTGGCCAAAATCCCACGGGAAAAATCACCCCGTAACGGCACAAAATGCAGCGGGGGGATCTCCGTTTCCATGGCCGCCGAGAGTGTTTCCCGGATCTCCCCGGTATGTTGGTGCCGGAATGCCTTGTATACGGACAGGTTGTTGTTGCGGTAAGGAAAATGGGACGTTTCCGACAGCCTGGCACCTGCCCCCGTAGCTCCGGTAATGGCATGGACGTGGATGTCTTCATGCAACCATTTTGACCGGGCCAGGGGGATTAGGGCCAATTCTACGGCCGAGGCAAAGCACCCGGGATTGGCAATATTTCCGCAGGTTGTGGCTGCTGCAGCGTATTCATCCGGATGGGGGTAGGATTCGGGCAATCCGTATACAAACTGCCTTTCTCCTGCCGTATTTGTACTCTTGTACCTGAAATCACTGCTCAGGTCAATGATATGACGTACTCTATCAAGATCGTTTTCCTGAATGAATTGCCGTGACCGTCCGTGTCCCAGGCAGAGGAACAATACGTCAATATCTGTAGGGGGGATTTTTTTATCAAAGATTATTTCTGCTTCCCCCAACAAGTCCCTGTGCACCGAGGCAACCGCCTCTCCGGCCTTTGACTGGCTGGTAATACCTGCAATAGTGACGTAAGGGTGATGCAAAAGCAACCTGATGAGTTCTCCTCCCGTATAACCGGCTCCACCGGCAACGGCTGCACTTATCTTATTGTTCATGGCCAAATGAATTGTAAATTTTCACGGGTAATGACATGATACGGGTAAATCCTTCCACATCCGTTCCGGAAAAAGCGGAGGTTCCTTCCCCGTAGTCTCCGAATTTATCGTTCATCAGATCAAAGGGACTTTCACATCCTTTCAGGAAAAAGGTGTCAGGAACAAGCCTGACCCATACTTTCCCGGTGACACGCTCCTGGGAGTTTTGCAGGAATGATTCAATGTTGCGCATCACAGGGTCCAGGTACTGTGCTTCGTGAAGCATCATTCCGTACCAGTTTGCCAGCTGTTCTTTCCAGTATAGCTGCCATTTTCCCAGGACATGTTTTTCAAGCAGGTGATGTGCTTTTATCAGTATCAGCGGGGCTGCGGCTTCAAAACCTACACGCCCTTTAAGTCCCACGATAGTATCGCCAATATGAATATCCCGGCCGATCCCGTAAGGTGCGGCCATGTTGTGAAGCGTTTCAATGATCTGTAGCGGCTTCATGAAATTCCCGTTCAGGGCAGAAGGTTCTCCCCGGGTAAAATCAAGAACAACGGTTTCCGTGCCTGTTTTGGTGCGTTTAACAGGGAAAGCCTCTTCCGGTAGTTCTCCCAGTGACCGGAGTGTTTCCATACCTCCTATGCTGGTTCCCCAGATGCCCTGGTTGATGGAATACCTGGATTTCTCCCACGGAAATTCAAAGCCTGCAGTCTTCAAATAAGCAATTTCATCCTTTCTGCTGATCTTCAAATCCCTGACGGGAGCCAGCAATTTCATTTCCGGGGCAAGCACGTGGATGAAATAATCAAAACGTACCTGGTCGTTACCGGCTCCCGTACTCCCGTGCGCAATGGCGCCGGCTCCCGTTTCTTTGGCATAATTGACAACTGTCATTGCCTGGAAGGCACGTTCCGAACTTACAGAAAGGGGGTAGGTGTTGTTCTTCAGAACATTCCCGTAAATCAGGTAACGCAGGCATTTGGAGTAGTACATTTCCCTGATATCTATTGTTCTATGGGTCGCGACACCCAGTTTTAAAGCTTTTACTTCCAGGGTGGTTACTTCTTCAGGAGAGAAACCTCCCGTGTTCACCAGGAGGGTGTGTACCTCCATATTCTTTTCCCTTGTGAGGTAAGGGATGCAGAAAGAGGTGTCCAGTCCTCCGCTGTAGGCTAATATGACTTTTGTTTTCATAGGGTATTGTTTTCTTTTACTTGAGTTTTTTGTTTTACCGGTTTTCTGGCCGGGTGTGCAGCCGGATCGTAAAGCATTCCGGTGCAGAGACACATGCGTTTTTCATTACGCATGAGGATATCGTAATTGCGGCATCCTTTGCAACCTTCCCAGAAAGCTTCGTCCTGGGTCAGTTCAGAAAATGGCACGGGCCTGTATCCGAGTTTTGAATTGATCTTCATAACGGCTGCTCCCGTTGTAATGCCGAAAATCTTTGCATTTGGGTACAATTCCCTGGACAAATAGAAGATCTTTCTTTTGATTCTGGAAGCAATACCAAGGTGCCGGTAAGCGTGATCCACTATAAGGCCGGAATTGGCTACAAAAGATCTGTGGCTCCATGTTTCTATGTAAGAAAAGCCCACCAGGTGTTTGCCATCAAGTGCTATGACGGCTTTTTGGCTGATCATTTTTTCTTTTATATACTCTGGAGAACGTCGGGCAATACCGGTCCCGCGTTCCAGGGCCGATATATACATAAGTTCACAAATATGTTCTGTATAGCCTGTATGAGAGGTATTGGCAACAAGAATGCGCACATTCATTGTTTGAAAAATTAATACGGGTTAAGAGAAAAATTAGACAGGAAGAAGGGCATACAGGATGCAGGAGCTGTCGCTGCACCCTATGCCCTTACTCGGACACGTAGAATCTGTAGAGATGTATTCATTCCGGGACAAAAGTAAAATAAACCCGATTAAACGGCTTAAAAATTTTTTTTGCTTACTGATTATTCATATTCAGGTGAAAAAAATTACAAATACTGTTTGGAGCGGGGCGCAGGGTTATAGTTTGTTAAGTCTCCGCATTGTGCTGTCAATTGCTTATATTTGTAATATATATATACGGTATTATGAAAAGATTTTTTTTCCTGCTTTTGCTTCTGTTTGTTTTTTCCGGAACCGGATATTTGCATGGACAACTGCACGATCCACACACACTTTCAAGGATCGCCCTAAGGGAACACGTTACATTTCTGGCTTCGGATTTACTGCAGGGACGTCTTTTAGGTACAGAAGGAAATCTTATCGCCGGGGAATACATTGCGGACCGTTTTGCGGATATCGGACTGGAAGAATTTAACGGCACCAGTTACTTTCATTATTTTGATGTGCATATACCTTCGGCTGTCCGTGATATACCCCTGACTGTTCTGGAAGGTTGTAACGTAATAGGGATTTTGCCCGGGACGCACCCAAAGCTGAAAAACGAGTATATAATTGTAGGAGCGCATTACGATCACCTAGGTAGCTTGTCCGGACAGTCCGGAGTTGCGGATACTGTTTATAACGGGGCAGATGACAATGCTTCCGGAACGGCTGTTCTGATAGAAACGGCCCGGGCGCTGAAAGAAAAGGGCGGTTTGCCCCGGACCGTGGTCTTTATTGCTTTTGACGGTGAAGAACAGGGTCTGTTGGGCTCGGAGCATTTTTTGAAAGATTCTTTGTATCCGGCCGACCGGATCAAAACAATGATCAGCCTGGATATGGTAGGGTATTACAGAACATCCGGCGTGTTAAAGGTTATTGGTGCCGGGACCCTGGAAGATTCCAGGCAATGGTTACCTCCCTCGGACGTTTTAAAAGTCCGGTTCGTTTCTTTTGAAAATTCTCTCACAGGATCTACTGATACCAGATGTTTTGCAAAAACACGGATCCCAACACTGTTTATCACTACCGGGTCAGAATCTCCCTATCACAAAGTGGAAGATCAAACGGACGGGATAGATTTCGAAGGGCTGGTTGGTGTCACTTCCTATGTAGGCAGCCTGGTTTCAACGTTGGCGGGCTATTCACACCTGGCACCTTCGGGAAAATATGCCGTGATCCATCATGTGCCGGAATATGCGTTTTTCTGGGGTCCTTCAGTTTCTATTGGGACCAACCGGTTCATGCATACACGGGGTGTCCTGGAAGGGAGGCCGGGCTTTTACGCGGCCATGGGAGCAGATGCCAGATTTCTCTGGAAAGGATTCCTGGAACTTAATCCTGCTTTACAGTTGGAATATATAGGGGCACGCCATGCAGAGACACCGGGAGTTTCGTACATGAACAGGATCCAGATGCTTGCTCTGGGGGTTCCTTTGTCGGTAAGGGTGTATTTTCCTCACTTCAATAATTTGCCCATAGGATGTTACGCCTCCCTGTCAACTTATTACAGGTATTACATAACCGGGCAGATAAATAATCCCGTTTTTGAATTTACCGATGTCTTCAGGCGTCACGAGTGGGGAATTGGCATCGGGTTAGGATTGCGTGCCTCTGTCTTTCAGATAGGTTACGAACTCAGATTGGGACTTACCGACCGGTTCAGACCCGGGGTCGTTGAAGGCTATAACGTGCGTAACAGTATGCAAGCCGTTACGTTCTCGTATTTTTTCTGATAAATGTCAGGGCACTTACCCGATCCCTGTAGGAAGCGTATTCCGGTTTGTTAGACAATTGACGGTGTTCCATGAGCGGAATGCTTATAAACAGGAACATGAGCGTATTGAGTATTGCACCGCAAACTATCCACCAATAATGGGCAGGAAGTACGGATATACTCATTACGTAAACACCCCACCACATAAGTATCTCTCCGGAATAATTGGGATGCCGTGCATATTTCCACAATCCCGTTTCACACACCCTTCCTGATTTGATCCGGCGGAAGCGGTGCAATTGCCTGTCGGCGAAAAACTGAAGCAAAGCGGCTCCCGTACTGACGGCAAATCCCGCTACGGTCAAAAGATTCACGGGACCAATATTGTCAGGGGAAGTATGCAAAGTCTCCATGACGATCAGAGCAGGTAACATGGCAAAGAACACAATGAGGGTAGGCATGTAATGTATGCCAAAGAAATTGATCAATTGCCAGATCCCGGGAAAATCATTCCTGAATTTGGTGTACCGCCAGTCCTGGACACCCAGATCCCTGAATGTATAAGCCCAGTTTGCCGTAAGCCGTATGCCCCAGAACCAGACCGAAGCCATAAGCAACACAAGAGATACAGGCATACTTCCCGGAGATAAGAGATTCAAATGGAAGGCAAGCAGGATCATAATGACCGGAGGGGCAACACTCCAGTACGGATCGTAAACGGAAGAATTTTTATAATAAACGCCCACCAACCACACAAGAACCGTGGCTGCCGTGTCTGCTATAAAAACTTTAGGGAGGATCCCTTTGATGTCCCAGAGTGACCCTGTAAGTTTATAAACGAAAATACCTGTGATCGTAGCCAGTACGTATGTCAGCAATATAATCAGAAATGAACGGGATCTTGTTTTTTTCATGGTCCCAAAAATACAAAGATTTATTTTTTATATTTGAAATCATGAAAAGATTTGTAATTATTTTGCTTTTAACCGGTTTCTTCCTTCCCGCAGCGGCACAACCGGACCCGGATATAACGGAAAGTATTTCCATGATCTCTGCTGACAGCATAGAGTCTTATATTCTGAATCTGGTGGGTTTTGAAACCCGTCACAACCTGAGCACACAACAGAATCCCGACAAAGGTATAGGAGCAGCCTGTGAATGGCTCTACACAAAAGCTTCTTCCTATATACCGGCTTCTGAGGGAAGGCTTACGGTGGAAAAGATCCCTTATACGGTGGGAGGCCCCGGGACAAGGCTGGAAAGAGAGGTTCAGTTGACCAATGTGATGGCAGTATTGCATGGAACAGGATCACACGAGATCGTTTTGTTGGCACACTATGACAGCCGGGTTAATGATAATAATGATTCCGTTTCTTTTGCTCCCGGTGCAAACGATAACGGAAGCGGAGTTGCCTGCCTGCTTGAAAGTTTACGGATATTGTCCGGGAAACCGTTGCCTGCAACCGTCCGGTTTTTATTTCTTTCCGGAGAAGAGCACGGTCTGCTGGGAGCAGCTGCCATGGCAAAAAAGGCCCGGTCGGAAGGGTGGAACATCCGGGGGGTCATTAATTACGACATGATTGGGAATACCCAGGCCAGTGATACCGGGCAAAAGGACAACACCCTTACCAGGGTTTTTTCGGAAGAAGGACCTTCACGCCACCTGGCAAGGTATATTATGGAAACGGCTGCGATGTATGTAGACAATCTGACCGTCAGGATGATCTTCAGGAACGACCGGTTTGGCAGGGGAGGGGATCATACCCCTTTCCTGATGGCAGGTTATCCGGCTGTCAGGATCTCTGAATATTATGAGAATTATGACAGAACCCACCAGCTGGTAAGATCGGAGAACGGAATTGCATACGGAGATATGCCCTCGGGAGTTGATGTTGAATATGTGAGAAAAAACACAGCGGTGAATCTGGCCGCAGCCATGAACCTGGCCAAAGCACCGGGGGCTCCTGAAAATTTGAAAATGAATACCCGTGATCTGAGCAATTTTTCGGAGCTGACCTGGGATCATTCCAAAGACAGTACTTCCATTGCCGGCTATTATGTCCTGTTGCGTCAGACAGATCAGCCTGCCTGGGAAAAAGAGATATTTGTTACGGAAAACCGTGCCAGGATCCCTTACAGCAAGGATAATTATTTTTTCGGAGTCTGTGCCGTTGGAACTGAAGGTCACAGAAGCCTTGTCTGTCAGTAAGACAGGGGATTGGCAGAAGATCCTTTTGTTGTGATCAGGATCACTCCGTTAGCACCCCGCATACCGTACATACCTCCGTCTTTCTGAACCTGGATGGACTGGATGCTGTGTACGTCCAAAAAGCTGTTTACCACAGAAAATGAGTCATATGTCATACCATCCACAACAATAAGAGGTTCCGTGTTGCCTGTAATGGTATTTATTCCCCTAATATTGGCTGTTATGCCGTTGGGACCGCTGGTAATGCGCAGACCCGGTATTTGTCCCATCAAAAGTTCGGCAAGATCCCTGGCAGGTCTTGTCTTCAGCAACTCCGGTACGTTCTCGATAGAACTGGTCGGAGTGGTTTTCCTGTTGGTTAGTTCTTTAAGATTTTCAACCCGGTAACGTTTTTTTGATCTAACTGTGATCAATAGGGAATCCAGTCCCTGGCAGGGTATGTGGGTTTCTCCAATATTGGGCAGGAATACCACCAGGGAATCCTTGTCACAGATGCCTTCCAGCACTACGGATCCGTTCTTGTCCGTAAGAAAAGATTGATCCCTTTGAACGGTTGACACTACCAGATTCGTCAGGGGCTTGTCTTTTCTGTCTACGATCTTAACGCTGAAATTGCGAAGCGTATCCTGCTGTATGTTATTGTCCTGTGCCCCGACCGGCGACAGAGGCATTATACAGGCTATAATGGCGAATAATGCATATTTTTTCATAATTTCAAACTTACATAAAATTCGTTGATTTTACGTCCGTTCCAATAAAAATCAAGACC
>WOYI010460145.1_pt1 | contig 48696 bp, 48 predicted proteins | sample 6423411 | NCBI WGS metagenome assembly WOYI01 (sample SAMN13441803, study PRJNA592873) | oil field metagenome | biome: oil field; feature: oil-well bore; material: oil-contaminated soil; isolation source: oil-contaminated soil from oil-well borehole | place: Germany: Wietze | collected 2016-10-18 ... | reverse complement strand
ACCCAAACAGATAAGTCAGCCTAAAGAGGTCATTGCCAGTTCTCTACTCTACCCAGATTTCAGATGGAAACGATTAAACATGAATTAAACGAGATGCGGGTTTATCAGTGGCCGGAAGTTGAGGCATTTTGCCATATGTTTTATCTGCCGCCAATATTGCCTGAAGGCGGGTGTGAAAGCATCCGCCTTTTTTGCACTTTAAACGTGGTCGCTGGTAACGGCTTGCCGTAAGACATCTTTGATGTAGGCGTTCAGAGTTATGCCCTGATCGGTGGCAGTCTCAACCAGTTTTTTGTGCAGATCGGGATCAATGCGGATATTGAAAGTGCCTTTGAAGGGTTTTTCGGGTTCCTTGCCGGTTTTTTCACAGGTGCTCAGGTAATCGTCGACAGACTCTTTAAAGGCCTTCTGTAAAGATTTTACGTCCACCCCTTCGTAGCTGACAAGGTCACTTATGTATTCGAGCTTTCCGAAAAAAACCTGATCATCATCACTGTAATGGGCTGATCCGAAGTAACCCTTATATTCTATCATGTCTTTTTTCATATCATGTTTCCTCTCTTTAAAACTTCTGTAATCTGGTCCATCTGATATCGTTTCATCACCGGCGTGGGGTGTGGTCTATGTAATATGATCATGCCGGCGGTGGGATGTTCAAATCGTACGCGGGAGCCACCTGTCTTGCCAGCCTTAGACTGAACGTAACCCAAACCCTTGAGCAGTGCCGTTATTCATCCCATGTGAAATCAACCGGGCGGTCGAGAAATCGCTTTATCAGTTTTTCATGCTTGCTCATTTATACCCCTTTTATGGGAAAATATCAGAGATATGGACAAAAGGCAACAAGAAAAACTAAATTTAGTTGCATTTTTGACCGAAACAAAAAGATGATGTTTTTGAAAGTTTGGGGGTATTTTGGGGGGTATGTGGAAAAATAAGCTATAAATAAATTTAACGATTAAAAATACTTATCTGTTCTGTGCTATCCCCCTCATCCCAATAGTTTTATCTTTTCGCATTGAAGATTTTAGACAACTGCCACTTTTTGCGCTTCTTCCAGCCTTCTTTATGATAGGCGTAACTGGCCAAAAGCGGCAGTACCGTTGTCGCTTCAGCGTAAACCATCTGCTCGCAGGAAGAATCCACCTTGCCCCAGGAATTGGCTTCTTTGAGCGTGGAGCTGGAGCAGGCGCCGTCGCGCACATCTGCCACAGTGATTTGAACGGCGAATTTGTGCATCGGCACTTCATGTCCCAATATTTCGGCGCAGACAACCGTATCCTGAGCAAAATTTTTCGGTACACCGCCTCCAATCATTAATAAACCGCTGGTTCCGGCTTTGATTTTAATATCGGTCAGTTCCCGGAAATCCTTGACTGAATCAATGGAGATATGATTGTCGGGACGGTCATTCTGATGCAGCACCAGACCGAAGCCGGCGGAGCTGTCGGAAAACGCGGGGCAGAAAATAGGCACGTCATTTTCATAAGCCGCCTGAACAAGAGAATTTTTCTTTTTAGCGTTTTTAACCAGATATCTACCCATTTCGGCGATGAATTCCCGCGAGGAGTAAGGACGAGGGTCAAGCGCGTCCGCTATTTTCTTGATAGCGCGGTCACAAGCCTGTAAATCGTTTTCACTGATGAATGTATCGTAAATCCGGTCTATATAAAGTTTGCGCAATAATTTGTCGTCAATAAAAGGAGTGCCCTGGTAGTGTTTGAATCCCAGAGCTTCAAAGAAATCCATGTCGACAATGGAAGCACCGGTGGCCACGATGGCGTCAATCATGTTGTTTTTCACCAGATCAACATAAACCTGCATACAGCCTGCCGCGGATGTGGAACCGGCCAGGGTAAGGATAACAGCGCAATTTTTTTCTCTGAGCATCCGGTCGTAAATATCAGCGGCGTTTGCCAGATCGCGGGCGGAAAAGGACATTTTTTTCATCGCGTTGATAATATCCACCGCGTTGATTTTTTTAATGTCGATGTGCTCGACTTTTTTGCTCAGTAAATCTTTCTTTTTCATTAAATCTCGACTCCCTTAAATTTAATTAATTAACATTGGAGTGTTTCTAAATCATAGACGCCTAAAAGTCAACACATGCATAAAAAATAACTTGACTCTTGTGTGGTGGACAAATATAAAGAAACATCCATAAACTGGTTACTTAGCGCTAAAAAATATAATAAACGGCTGACGTACGATACCACATCAATTGAAGTTATTACCACGAAGTGATCATCAAAATGTTGCGGGAAAAATAAAATGTACGTATCGATGACGACAATTCAGACGATGATATTAAAGACCTGACTGTGAGGCAAGAGCAGTCATAACAATTTGTCAGATTTAAGGATTCGTTCTTCTACCGACCCATCTAAATAGATCAATTTCATCAAGTAACTCGTTTTGGAAAAAATACGATAGTGAACGTTGACAGACCTGGGTCATTAGAGATGATTCATTAAATATCCCGGATGAAGCAGCCGATATAAAATAATATCTTTTATAAGAACACGTCTTCTCAGGAGGCAAAACTTTCTTCCGGTATATCGAGTATGGACATGTCTTCGGTCTTGATGGACTCAGCAATCGCGTTCACTTCCGGCAAAACGTTCTTGGCAAAAAACCTGGCAGAGTATATTTTCCCTGAATAGAATGCGGCGTCCTTATTATCCTTGCAGAGTTGAGATAAGGCCTGTTTGTTGTTTGTATCGATGCCTTTTTCCTTGGCCAGAGTTTCGAGCTTCTCCTGGGCCACGCCAGCCTGCCAGAGCAGCAGCCAACCGGACACGACCTTGCCCATCATCATGAGGAAGGGATAAGCGTTGTTGACGGGGATGAGAAACTTGCCCTGTTTGGCGCAGGAAGCAAGATACATGCCCATCTCGGCGAGTTTATTCACGGCGTTTTGCACGTCCGCCACCATATCTGTGTTGCCATTGAGGTTTTTGTATTTATTTATTGTGTTACCCATTTCAGTGAGTAAAGACATAAAGTAAGCGCCCTTCTTCATGCCCAGTTTGCGTCCAATGAGGTCCAATGCCTGAATGCCATTGGCACCTTCGTAGATAGACGCGATTTTTACATCTCTCAGGAATTGCTCCACTGGGTACTCGCAGCAAAAGCCGTAGCCACCGTAGCACTGCATTGCTGTTTCTGTGACCTTGAAGCCCACATCGGAGCAGTATGCCTTAACGATGGGGGTGAGTACTTCAGCAATGCCGATCCATTTGTCCTTCTCCGACTCGTCCCTGGCCACTTTCTCCATGTCGAAACAGTAGGCAGTGAAATAGATAAGACCGCGCATGGAGTCGATTGCGGATTTCATGGACAGGAGCATCCTGCGGACATCCGGGTGCTGAATGATGGGGACACGGGGGGCATTGGGATTTTTAAATTCCATGAGGGACGATCCCTGGATCCTGTCTTTGGTGTACTGGAGCGCATGCAGATAAGCAATGGAGCCGTTGCTGAGTCCCTGCAGACCGACCATGAGCCGGGCTTCGTTCATCATCTGGAACATGACCTTCATGCCTTCACGCTCGTTGCCCAAAAGCTCTGCGTAGCAATTGTTGTTGTCACCCAGGGAGATCATGCAGGTAGCGGAGCCGCGTATGCCCATCTTGTGTTCGATGGCGGATATCTCATAGTCATTGCGCCTGCCCAGTGTGCCGTCTTCGTTGACGAGGTACTTGGGCATGAGGAAGATGGAAATTCCTTTGGTGCCGGCCGGATCACCTTCTATCCTGGCAAGCACAGGGTGGATGATGTTTTCGAAAAGATCATTGTCGCCTGCGGTGATGAAGATCTTGGTGCCCTGGAGTTTGAATGTTCCGTCAGGCTGGCGAATGGCCTTGGTCGTCATGTTGCCCAAATCCGTGCCGGCGTTGGGCTCGGTGAGCGCCATGGTGCCGCCCCAGATACCCTGCACCATCTTGTCCATGTACTTCCTCCTCTGCGTTTCGTTGCCATAGGTCAGGATAAGATGCGCAGCCCCCGCGGCGGCAAAGGGGTATGCAGAAAATGCGAAGTTGTGATAAAACCAGTCGCTGGCAGCAACGGACACGCTGTTGGGAAGACCTTGACCGCCTTCTTCTTGAGGGAACATCATGCCGATCCAGCCGCCCTCTTTAAACTTCTGCATTGCCTGGTGAAAACATTTGGGGACCGAGACAGTTCCATCCTTAAGCGTGCAGCCTTCCTTGTCACCTTCGGATAGGGTCGGGAATATGACATCTGTAGCCATTTTCTCAGCTTCATTAAGGATCATGTCGAACATGTCTTTGGAAAAGTCCTTGAATTGATCATACTCGCAAAGCTTGTCCACTCCGAGCATATCATACAGGATAAAATGCTGGTCCTTCACATCCACAATCTTGCTGGTCATCTCATTTCTCCTTTATGGTTTATTGTTCTTGTAAGGTAATGACCTGTTCAGAGAACTTGTACGTCAAGTTAAATTAAAATTTTATCATTTTGCTTCTTTCCGCTTCCGTCTTCTCCTTTTGCGGTCTAATTTCTTTTCCGAAGCCAGGATTGATTCTGTGTGGTATATTATTAACGTGATAAAAGGACTTTCGCGAGCGTCATTACCTCGGCTTCCTTGGTTCCCTCGTAGAGTTCGAGAATCTTTGCGTCACGATAATATTTCTGCACTTTGTACTCTTCGATATATCCATAGCCGCCGTGAAGTTCCACTGCCAGATTGGCGCAGAAAACCGCTGTCTGTCCGGCGAGATATTTGGCCATTGCGGAGAGGTGATAATCCGGCTGACTGGAATCAAGCAGCCAGGCTGCTTTATAAGTAATATTGCGCAGGGCCTCTATTTTGATCCACATTTCGGCAAGTTTTTGCATGGTAATCTGGAAGGCGCCCAGTGGCTTTCCAAAAGCAGTTCTCTCTTTACAATATTTGATTGACTCGTCCAGACATGCCTGGGAGAGTCCCAAACCCTGAGCCGCCACCATCACGCGTGTGGTGTCAAAAAAGTGCATAAGTTGGTGGAATCCGGCTCCTCTCTTGCCGATAAGATTCTCTTTAGGAATCCTCACTTCATCCAGTGCTATTTCCGCCGTGTCGCTGGCCCTGATTCCCAGTTTACCTTTGATTTTTGTCTTTGTGATTCCCGATGCATCGGCCGGTACGATGAACTGACTGAAACTTTTATGGACTTTCTCGTTGGGGTCGGTAATGGCCTGTACCACCATCCAGTCACAAATTGTTCCGTTGGTAATGAACATTTTGTTGCCGGTAATTATATAATCATCTCCGTCCTGAACCGCCCTTGTTTTGTAACCGGCCACATCCGTGCCCGCGTTTGGTTCCGTATAGGCACCCGCAAAGACCTTATCGCCCGCGCAAACAGGGGGGAGATATTTTTCTTTCTGTTCTTTTGTTCCATAATAGTAGATGTTTTCGCATCCGAATGTTGCCGCAACTATATTCAGACCTATGCCCATGCATACCCGGGAAAGTTGTTCTGTTATAATGGTATTGCCCAGAAATCCGGCTCCGCTTCCGCCATATTCCTCGGGAATCCAGCAACCGATCAAACCGTTAACTCCGGCTTTCTTACGGACATCAGGGGTGTATTTTTCTTCTTCGTCCGCCATCTTTACTACAGGCTCTACTTCCTGCAATGCAAACTTGTAGGCCATATCGGCAAGCATTTTCATTTCGTTTGATAATTCAAAATCCATTTTTATCTCCTTCTGATATTTGTTTTTAATCTTTTAAAAGATTTCTCGCAATAACCAGCCTTTGTATTTCCGATGTGCCTTCATAGATGGAAGTGGCCCGGGCATCACGATAGAGTCTCTCAATCTTGAAATCCTTAAGATAACCGTATCCACCATGGATTTGCAAAGCCAGATAAGCGCTTTTGTTGGCCAGTTCCGAGGCAAATAGCTTGGCCATGGATGCCTCTTTGGTGAAAGGCAGTTTATGGTCTTTTTTCCAGGCTGCGGACAAGGTCAGTAAGTTTGCTGCCTCGAGCCCTGTGGCCATGTCGGCGATCATCCATTGAATGGCCTGAAACGAACTGATAGTCTTGCCGAACTGCTTACGTTCCCTGGCATATCTTATACTTTCATCAAGACATGCGCGGATTATGCCGATGGCTTGCGACGCTATGCCAATGCGGCCGCTGTCGAGAGCTGTCATGGCTATTTTGAATCCGATACCTTCTCTGCCCAGCAGGTTTTTTTGGGGAACCCTGCAATGATCAAAGATAAGCTCCACTGTATTAGAAGCCCTTAGTCCCATCTTATCTTCCCGCGTGCCTATGGAGAATCCGGGTGTGCCCTTTTCGACTATAAAAGCAGAGAGACCCTTACTGCCTTTGTCCTGACCGGTCCTCGTAATCAGGTTAACTACATCGGCATACTGTCCGTGAGTAATAAAGATTTTCGTTCCGTTGATCAGATAATAGTCTCCTTTATTTTCCGCCCTGGTAGAGAGACTTCCGGGATCTGATCCGGCGCCCGGCTCTGTAAGAGCGAAACATCCCAGCAACTCTCCCTGCGCCAGCCCAAAAAGATATTTAGCCTTCTGGCTTTCGTTTCCGAACTTTAGTAACGGTTCGGTAGACAGATTGGCTACGGACATAGTCACTGCAGTTGATGCACACGAATAGGCGATTTCCTGTAATGCCAGGCAATAACTGACCGTACTGGCGCCAACCCCGCCGTACTCCACTGGTACCATCATCCCCAGCAGACCGAGCCGACCCATTTTCTTTACCACTTCCGTCGGGAATATCTCTTCTTTATCTCTTTTGGCAGCCTCAGGCTCTAATTCCTTCCTGGCAAAATCTCTAGCCATGAGTCTGACCATCTTTTGTTCTTCAGTTAGCTGAAAAGACATATCGCCTCCTTATGGCACATATATGACAACCAGAAGCTCTGCCTTTTCATGGGTGGGATTGCTGAGCTTATGAGAAAGGGAGGAATCAAAGTTTATGCATTCCCCTTTCTTCAAGGTTGAAGTATTCCGGCCCACTTGAATAGTGAGATTCCCTTGGAGGACGTAAATAAATTCTTCTCCCTCATGGTGGTATTCAACACCTTTGTGTTCCGTTTCCGGATTAATAGTTACAAGATAAGCTCTTAAGTGTTTTTCCTCTCCGGACGCGGTAAGGGATGCATAAGCATAAGATGCGACTCTCTTCTTGTGGCTTGTTTTCCTTCGTTTGAAGGCTTCTTTATTTTCCTGAAGTTGATCCATGCCGATTTTGAGGACTCGGCTCAACTGGAGGACTACCGCAACAGGCGGGGCTATTGTTCCTTCCTCTATCCCCTTGAGCAAATCTGCCGGATAACCGGTATCGTGCGCAAGAACTTCCATGCGAAGACCTTTTGCTTCTCTCAATCTGCGAAGTCTCGCAGCAAAGGATTCTTCTGGTATTCTTATCATAGGTCTTCCTTCTTATCTTTTAAGAGTACAGTTAGCTGAAGTAAATGTATATCGTCAATTAGTGTGCGCCGATAAATATCTCTCAACTGAATAATCCTGTCTTTTCAAACTCATCGATTTCCTGATTCGTATAACCCAGAGCGATCAGAACCTCCCGCGTGTGTGCCGCACCGGAAACCCCTGCGTGCGTAAACTCCGCAGGGGTTTCGGAGAATTTAATGGGGGTTCCGATCTGCTTGACACTGCCTCCACCGGGCAGCGCTACGTCCACAACCATCTTGCGCTCAAGCGTCAAAGGGTCGCAGAAGGTCTCCTTAAGGGTCAAAACCGGCTCGACGCAAGCATCAGTCCGGCTGAATATTTCTACCCATTCATCCCGTGTTTTCATAAAGAAAATCTCACGGATTTCTTTCTTGATCCGTGAGATTTCCCGGGGGTGAATGCCACCGGAGATCAGATCGGGACGGTTGATGGCATTGCAGAAATTGGCGAAGAAATGGGGCTCCAGTCCGCCAAAACTGATATATTTGCCGTCTTTTGTCTCATAGAAATCGTATAGTGTTCCGCCGTTGAAATATTCTTCCTCCCGCACCGGCTCACGACTATCCAAAAGGAATCCCGCGCCGACTGTAGCGTTGAATGCGATCATGCCGTCAGTCATGGATATGTCGATATATTGGCCTTGACCAGTACGGAGACGGTTGATTACTGCTGCAAGAATGCCGATGATGGCGTTGTTTGCGCCGGAGGCGACATCGGCAAGCTGAATACCTACAAGACTGGGACCGGATTCTTTTTTCCCTGAATAAGACATGACGCCGGAACGGGCGATATAGTTAATATCGTGGCCGGCGCGGTCGCGCAGGGGGCCTGTCTGTCCATATCCTGTGATTGAGCAGTAAATGATGGCGGGATTAATTTTCTTGAGATCTTCATAGGCCAGCTTGAACTTTGCCATAACTCCCGGCCGGAATTGCTCGATTACAATGTCGTAATCAGCGATCAACTGATGGATGATGGTGATCGCCCTTGAATCCTTGAGATTCAGAGCCATGCAGCGCTTGCCACGCCGTAGTTGTGTGCCCAGGGCAGATAGCTTTGTTTCCGGAACGATAGGAGGGGAAAAATCCACAATATCTGGCCGGGAGCCGGAGACGATTTTCAAAACGTCGGCCCCCATGCCGGCCAGGCACATCGTGGCATAAGGTCCCGGCAACAGTGTTGTAAAATCAAGTATTTTTAAATCTTGTAACGCGCCCGGCATAAATTCTCCCTATCATTCTTTAGCAGTCACAATGCATTATGCACGATTCCGGCAATTTTTTGAAGTACTCAAAATCACAGGTTGTGCAAACATTTTTGATTAAAAAACCAGATGCTTTTAATTATTAATCAAAATATTTGGCTTTGTTTGCCAGCGAATATCGAGCCTTCTGTTTGGCCAGCTCGTTGACCATGCACAGGCCGTTGCCCAGCTTGCAGGAATCCATCTCTATTACCCTGTTCAGCAGCTGATCAAATAAATCCGGATCCTTGATGACGGGACACAGATATCTGGCAAAAAATACATCCACCAATCCGAATTCACCATTTTCCGCCTTGTTGCCATTGGCAAACGCTTCTTTAGACGGTTCCGGACCACCGCCCAGGCCGCACATAGCTGGTGAAATTGCATAATAGATGCCCAGAATGTTCCAACTGGCCCCCCAGGCATAATTCGGATCGAGCTCAATGGCGCGCCTCCCCGCAGCAACGGCATCCTGAATGTCTATAATCTCTTCTGGGTTTGCCAGTTGCAGCGTCACCCGTTTGGACAGGTTAATTCCATACCAGGTCAGTGCCTTTAAATCATCCTTGGTCAGAAACTTTACTGCCTCGGGAATTTTCATTCCGTCATCAATTGCTTTACGAAATTTGGAATTATTGACCTTCAATGCCCGCATTCCATAATCTGTTCCAACCTTGTACAAAGATATGGCGTAATCGTTATTTTCATCCTCTACAAACAAACCATAGGCGCAATACAAGAAAGACGTTGTTGCCAACAGGTTATAATCTGTTGGCGCCAGTTCGGTCAGACCCGTAACCACTAGTAAAGCCCCGGGAAGGCCGTCCTTGATAAAAGCACCATTTTTTTGCCTCACAAGTTTTTCAACGAGATCGTCCACCGACGTGTCCACTATAGTAACGGCGGTATTCTGTACGGTGTGCCTTGTTGCCGCACATCCGGATACACCCATGGCCAACAAAACAATCAAACAGAGAATCGAAATACCTTTGAGAATCAGCTTAATTTTTTTCGTCATCATTCCAGCCTCCCAATAAAGTTTAGAATTATAATCCCATCATCTTTCCAACAATGACTTTCATTACTTCAGTAGTTCCCGCAAATATGGGAATGACTCTTACATCGCGGGCAAAACGGCAAATAGGATATTCTTCCATGTATCCGTATCCTCCGTGCAATTGGACGCATTGGTAAGCGACGCGGTTTGCCATTTCCGGTATCCAGGCCTTGGCCATGGAGACTTTCATGACAATATCCTCGCCGGCGATGTAGTCGCAAATAAGGTTGTCCAGGAATGTTCTGCCCAATTCTATTTCCGTTGCCATTTCGACAATCTTGAAAGTGTTATGCTGGAAAGAACTAATTGGTTTTCCGAAAATTGTTCTTTCACGCGAGTATTTAATAGTCATCTGCAGCATTGCTTCGGCCATAGATTGCGCCATAATGGATGTAACAAGTCTCTCGCCTTGCAACTTCTTCATCAGATAGAAAAAACCCTGACCTTCCTCACCCAAAAGATTGGCGACAGGCACACGGCAGTCCACAAAATTCAATTCTGCAGTGTCCTGGCTGTGAAAACCCATTTTGTCGAGTTTGCGGCCCTTTTCAAAACCAGGCGTACCGGCTTCCACACAGAGAAGACTGATGCCCTTGAAAGGTGGTTCTGCTTTGGTATCTGTTTTGACGGCAACTATTACCAGATCGCAATTTATGCCGTTGGAAATAAATGTTTTTTGTCCGTTAATGACATAATCTTTACCGTCTTTTACGGCTATTGTACGAATGGCAGCCAGATCTGAGCCGGTTCCCGGTTCCGTCATGGCAACTGCAGTAATAATATTTCCCGAGGCGCATCCCGGAAGCCAGCGTTTCTTTTGTTCTTCGTTGCCGAAACTGTGAATGTAAGGAACGATAATGTCACTGTGCAGACCAGCAAGAAGGCCTGTGGCCCCTGAATAGGACAACTCCTCATTGAGGATTACGGAATACTCGTAACCTGCGTTTGATCCTCCATATTGTTCTTCAAGCCAGGGACAAAGAAATCCACTCGCACCCATCTTTATCCAGATATCTTTGGGTACGATTCCGTCATGCTCCCATTTTTCTAGAAAAGGAGCAATCTCTTTTTCCAGAAATTTACGGAAGCTTTCACGAAATATATGATGCTCTTCGGTGAATAGCTTTCTGGGCATGAAATACTCCTTACTTACTTATTTTTTATAGGGGTCAAAAACCGCTGTTTCTGCTGATAATGCTTCTCTAATGTTCTTACTTAATCAACACGCAGAATAACCGCTTCACCCTGTGCCAGGCCACCGCATATGGAGGCCACACCATAGCCGCCGCCCCTTCTTTGAAGTTCATAGGCCAGATGCATTGTAATTCTGGCGGCGCTTGCGCCCACAGGATGACCGATAGCAATGGCACCGCCATTGACGTTGGTCTTTTCCAGAATCTCTTTCCATTTCTCGTAATTATCATTCGCCAGCATTTTTGTGGCCGTCAGGGTAACGGCAGCGAACGCTTCATTGATCTCAATCAGGTCCATCTGCTCCAGCGTCAAGCCTGACTTGTCCAATACCTTCTTAATGGTATAGGCCGGGATTTCGGCTATAGCTCTCGGTGCGGTTGCTGACGCTACAGTAGCCACAATTGTTGCCAGAGGTTTCAAACCTTTCTCCTTTGCTTTTTGTCTCGTCATGAACAGTATTGCGCCGGATCCAGCGCTGATAGGGGGAGCGTTGCCCGCCGTAACCGTTGGGCTTCCATAGACGGGTTTTAATCTGGCGAGCGCTTCCATACTGGTTGAGCGGGGGGATTCATCCTTTTCGATAACTATTGGATTACCTTTTTTCTGAGGAATAATAACCGGAAGAATTTCTTCTCCGATCTTGAACTTTCCTTCAGCAAAAGCCCGTGCGTATTTTATCTGGCTACCTAATGCCCATTCATCCTGCATTTCTCTTGTTACACCGTGCTCCAGTGCGACTTCTCCCGCGTCCTTCGCTACCGGATTAAAACCCTTGGCAGCGTAACCCAGTTCAAAAAGACCATCTATGAGCTGAATATGCCCCAACCGGATTCCTTTTCGCAAACCGGGAGCCAGATGAGGTGTCCGGGGCATATTTTCGGACCCTACGGCCATGGCGATTTTCGCTTCACCCGCCTTGATAGCCCGAAAACCAAGGCGCAGACAAGAGAGCGAGGAGCAGCAGGCTCTATCAACGGTAAGAGAAATATTTTCCGCGGGAAATCCTGCCAGGAGAGTAGCCTGCCTTGCCGGCACATCCAATTCCAGGGCAACCTCCGCCAGAACACAAATGCCGTAGTTAATTTCATCGATTTCTCCGGGATTGATTCCAACACGCTTGACAACCTCTTTCATGACCATGACTCCCAGATCAATACTGGGGATATCCGCCATGGCCGAATTAAAATTACTGAAAGGTGTCCTTACGGCACTGACAATAACTATATCATCATCCTTGTTTTGCATATGGGATTATCTCCTCATCTGTTTTTTTGTGTTTTATTCCGGCGATGTGAACTATCGGGCAGCCATCCGAATGGCACCGTCAAGCCTGATCACTTCACCGTTCAACATGCGATTCTCGATAATATGTTTGACAAGCGTTGCAAACTCTGCCGGCTGTCCCAATCTCTGGGGGAAAGGAACCATTTTCCCCAGAGACTCGCGTGCCGCTTCCGGCAGACTATGCAGTAGCGGTGTATCAAAGAGTCCGGGAGCAATTGTCATTACCCTAATTCCATAATCCGCGCATTCCCTGGCAATCGGCAGGGTCATCGCCACAATGCCGCCTTTGGAAGCACTGTAATCTGCCTGACCGATCTGCCCGTCAAAAGCAGCAACAGAAGCAGTGTTGATGATGACGCCTTTTTCTCCATCCGCATCAGGAGCGTTTTTAACCATTTGTTCCACAACCAGCCTGATGACATTGAATGTGCCGACAAGATTTATCTGGATAGTCCTGTTAAAGGCGGCCAGAGGCATGGGACCTTTTTTGGATAAAACTTTCATGGGCGTGGCGCCTCCCGCACAGTTGATGGCGATGTTAATGGCGCCGAAAGCTTCCATGGTTTTGTAGATGGCTCCCTGAACAGCCGCTTCATCGGTCACATCCGTTTTGGCAAAGATTACGTCTTTACCTAACTCGGCGGCCATTTTTTCGCCTCTTTCAGCGGCAAAATCGAAGATGGCGATTTTTGCTCCGCCGGAAAGCAGGTTCCTGACGCAAGCCTCCCCCAAACCCGAAGCGCCACCGGTTACAACAACAGTACTGCCTTGTACGTTCATATGATTCTCCTGTTTTTATTGTTGATAAAAATGGTGTTCATAATCTGTTGCTTATGCTCTTTCAAAAATAGTCGCCGGCGCCGTACCGCCGCCTGTGCATAATGAGACAAGGGCATAACGGGCTTTCCGGCGGCGAAGCTCATGAATGGCGGTAACGCTTAAACGGCAGCCGGAGTTACCCACTGGATGCCCAAGGGCCAGGGCGCCTCCATTGACGTTGAGCTTATTCATATCCGCGCCAAGTTCTTTAGCCCAGGCCAAAGGAATGGGCGCGAAAGCTTCGTTGATTTCGAAAATGTCAATGTCCTTCATTTTAAGACCTGATTTATCCAGTACCTTTGGGGTTGCAAGGATAGGTCCTGTGAGCATGAGTCGGGGATCAGATCCGACAACGGTATTGGCTACGATCCGCGCCATAGGTTCAAGGCGGAACTCTTTCATCTTTTTTTCACTCATAAGAACAACTGCCGACGACCCATCCGTGATAGTGCTTGATATGCCTGCCGTTATCCATTTTGTATTGGGTATAATCTTGAGAGCGTTCAATGTTTCATGGCTTGTTTCCGGCCTGATGGTTTCATCGGAATCACGGACAATTTCATTATTTTCCTTATCCACACCCTTCATTGGCAGAATTTCAGTCTTAAAAAATCCGTTAATGGTTGCTTCATGAGCCTTCCTGTGGCTGGCTATAGCGAATTCATGGCATTCATTTTGTGAAATTTCCCATTGGTCGGCGATTAACTGGGCGGCGCCAATCTGATCGGCTTTACCGTATTTACTGATGTAAAATTCGCCGAGAGGATTTCCCATGGGCTTTCCTGTATACAGGGTGCCGTTCATATCCGAGCTTATGGTGTATTTTGACATCAATTCGCATCCGCTGGCGATAACGATATCCATTGTGCCTGAGGTAATCAGTCCGTAGGCAAGTTGGATGGCGGTAAGAGAACTGCCGCACTGGCGATTTACAGAAAGGCCGGGAACAGAGAACGGAAATTTGGATGCCAGGATTCCCATGCGAGCCAGATTAAACCCCTGTTCGCCGACCTGATATACCGTGCCGGTGATGACATCTTCCACGAGGGCGGGATCGAGATCTATCCGGTTGACAACCTCGTCGAGCACGGCTCCCAGGAGCTCCGGAGCTGTCCAGTTACGAAGATACCCGTTCTGACGGCCGATGGGCGTTCTGACTGCACTAACGATAAAAACATCATTCATGACCTTCTTCCCCTTGCTTTGATCTCAGATCAAATTAATATTCATATTCCCACCGGATTGCGACAAACGTGTCAGCCTGTGGTTCGTGAATATTCGATCGTTGCACAGATGTCTTGAAACGTCAGAGATTCTGTTTGGCTGAGTAAGTAACACATACTTATCTGACTGTCAAATATTTTTTTGCTGTTTAGTTATATAAATTTTTTGAAGACCATTTATTTTCTAACTGATTTAAACAATTATAAAAATTTGTATTTTCGTGAGAGAAATAAAAGACGACAGAATGTCCGTGGGTGGATTATATCTGATATTGAAAGGTGGCAGGTTAAAAGTAACTGCGACAGTTCTGAGATTATTAAGGTAAAAACAAGTGTAGTGAATATTTCCCGGCTGTTTTACAGGCTTCTTTTTTTCGAGCCGATTTTGTCTTGTTTTACAATGCCGGTAAAAACTAACTTGCAGATTTCTTCCGTATAGTCTTTTGTTTTTATTTTTGTTCCGAATATTATTTTGGGCAGGCACAAATGTTCAATGGCGCCAATAATTATCTGACGAATATGACGGGGAGATATGTCCGAACGTATTTCTCCCTGTTGTACGCCTTTTTCAATGATGTCCAATAGAATGTCTGCGTATTCTCTGATCAGCTCGTAGGTCTCACCGGTGAAAAATGCCGGGAAATTGCGTATTTCGATTATTAGAATTTTTGCAAACACCGGTGTTTCCTGATAATAATTCAAGGTCGAAGAAATGAATGTTTCAAGCTTATTAAATGTTCCCCTGGTATGATCAAGGTCCTTGCGGAGAATTCTTACAAAATCCGAGGAATATTCCTGCAAAACATAATCCAGTAAATTTCGTTTATCTTTAAAATATTTGTAAATTAAAGCCTCATTGACTCCGGCGGTGTTGGCAATTTCCGCCCAGGTAATGACATCAAAATTTTTCTTCTTCAAGAGAGAAATCATCGCTTTGGAAATCTTAAGGTGTCCCGGTGGGATTGATAATTGCTTTTGATCTTTTGGTGCCTTGATCTTATCATTTCTGCATAACAGAGAGTCTAACGATAAATCTGTTTTTATATTTAAACGGGAAGTATTTTTTAGAGAGAGAGTATTTTTGTTTGTTTTTTTGATGTTCGACTTGATAAGAGATTCCTTATTCATGGGTCAACTATAGAAAGTCTGGTATTGTATGTCAAGAAAAACTTGGCCTCAAAGTTTAAGTCTTGCCGGCTTCGACCTCAAGACGCATCATGTCTATATGATAATTCCCAAGCTCATCCTTCGGGGATCTTTCATCAAATCCATCAATGAATTCTTCAACGAACCCGAGATCTTTTAGCCAGACGCGGTAATCATCAGTTCCGTAATAACTAAGAGTTGATGAAACGCCATAGATAAAATATTTGCTCCACTTCTCTTTTGATATTACATCAACTAATACCTGAGCCGCATCCTATATCCAGAAGGCTCTCGCTTCCTTTAAGCGCCAGCTTATCTAAAAGCTCAAGCCCCCATTTAAATTGCTGATGTGACGATTCGTTATAAGCTTCAGCGTTCCATTTTACCATAACGATAAAATTCCCGAATATCTCTCTGCGTTAGATATAAATCCAACGTAGACAAAAATCATCAAAGATGTATTTCTATGTTGCCAGTCTTTTAGCCACCACAGATGCCTGTTCAATAATGCGGTCAAAGAGTTCCTTTACAGTCGGGATATCGTGGGAAAGACCGACATCCTGACCACAGGAAATGATGCCTGCGCTCAAATCTCCCTGGCCATACATGATCTTTGCCCTTTCACCGGAAACGATTTGCAGAACTTCCACAATATCCCCATGGGTATTCTCGAGTTCGAGACATCTCTGCGCGGCCGGACTGATCCATACCCGATGTGTTGCTTCCAGAGAACGCATAATGAGCATCGTATCCAGTTCACTGGCCTTTATGAGGGCGTTCTTTAAGTTGTCGTGAATGGGAGCTTCTTTTGTCATTAATAAGCGTGTGCCGATAATAACAGCCTGTGCTCCCAAAGCCAGCACGGCAAGAAATGATTCGCCGGTAGCGACACCGCCGCCGCCAATAACCGGAACTTTTAAACTTTCCACAACTCGTGGCACTAAAACCATTGTCCCGATATCAAGTTTGCCCGTCGCGCCGCCGTTTTCCTGACCCACAACCGTAATAATATCGGCGCCGAGACTTTCCGCTTTTTGCGCATAACGAACACCGACGCATTTATGAATCCACACCAGACCGGCTTTTTTAAAACGCTGGCACATATCTTCCGGTGCTGAATGCCCCGACGTTTCAACGATCTTTACGCCCTTTTCCAGTAATACATCCAGGTATTCGTTATTGTCTATTGGTTGCATGGTCGGGAAAAAGTTAATATTTACCGCGAAAGGTTTGTCTGTCAATTCGCGGATGCGATCAAGTGCTTCGGCAAACGCTTCTCTGGTTTTGTACATGCAAGAGGCAATACAACCCAAACCACCGGCATTGGAGATGGCCGCCACAAAATCCGCTGATGAAATCCACATCATCGTCCCGCCAATAATCGGGTACTTAATTTTTAACATTTCCGTAATCTTCGTCTGGAACATGAACAACCTCCTGTTTTAGTATTCATTCAAAAATTTTTTGCTGTAAAAAAACGGTGTCCTTTAATACCACTGTTTTCGCATGGGTGAACCATAAAAAACTAGGTAATGTATGTCAAGGAAATCTTCACCACAAAATAATGTGGTGAAGATGATTAATTCTTGCGGCACGAGTCTAAGGGGATATTATGCTTGTTCCCAACTTATTGAGGGAAATAAATGACGGCACGGTCAAGAAGAAATTTCGACTTAACTTTAGCCAGTTCGTTTAAGATATATCCACCGGGCAGAATCGCCGAGTCGGTTTCTATCGCCTCATTCAAAGAATTGTTGAACATAACCTGATCTTTAGCCAAAGGACAGTAGTATTTTGCTCTGAAATATTTGGCCATCATGAATCTGTTACCGCTTATTCTGTCGGCGGCATCGAATTCTCTTTGCGAGTTTTCGACACCCCCTGTAAGTCTCGCGAATTCAGGCAGAATGGAATTAACTATCCCCATAACTATATGAGATATTCCATAGAAATAAGTTTCATCCAGTTCAATAGCTTTCAGAGCCAGTCCTGAAATACGGGGTACATCCATGGCGGCCGCTGCGTTGGCCAGTGTCAGCAATGTCTTTAATCCATAAGCTGTTGTTGTCCAGGCCAGTGCGTCCACATATTCTTTTCCCAGATGTTTTGCGCATTCATCATAGTCAAGTCCCTGTTCAAATTTTCTACGGAATTCTTTATCCTGCTTTAAGGCACGTAATCCATAATCAATGGCAATATCATATAGCTCTACGGCATAATCGGGCTTTTCATCTTCGACGAAAAGCCCGTAAGCAGTATAAAGCATGCAGGTTCTGGTCAGTAACTTATAGTTATTCGGTGAAAGTTCCGTGATCCCGGTAACTATCAGCAGAGCACCAGGAAGACCGTTCTTTATCTCGCCATAATTTTTACTGTCCAAAAGTTTTTCCACAAGATCATCAAGGGAGGTATCAATCATATTGATTGAGACCTTTTGAACCGTGTGGCGCGTGGCGGTACAACCGGAAAAACAGACGATCAGGAAGATAAATAAAAACAGCATTGATAAGATACATAAGAATTGCTTCTCCTTCATAAGGCTCCCTCCATTTTTAAATTTACGTAATTTAATAATTTTGGTGAAAGATCTTAACAGGAAACTATACTTATATGCTTATCTGTTTTGTGTTTCTAATTTTTTATTTAAAGGAACAATAAACTATGTCTTATTGTATGTCAAGAGTAAATGTGAAGTAGGCGTTACTATAATGGCCGTAGGAACTGATATTAGTTCGGCCACTCCGGTATGAAATTCAATCTTGTTTTACCCTTAAATATCTGGTAGTTCACAATGCAGGATTATACATATGGAAGAAATTCTTACAGTTTCACAACTCAATAATAATATTAAATTCCTCCTGGAAGAAACATTCGGGTTTCTTTTGGTGGAAGGTGAAGTTTCCAATCTGCGGCGACCGCAATCCGGACACGTTTATTTCACTTTAAAGGATGATAAAAGTCAGATTAATGCGGTTTTTTTTCGCCAATTCGGCGCCTACAAGAGAAAAACTAATTTTGAGTTGGAGGAAGGTCTAAAAGTTTTGTGCCGGGCGCAGCTGAATGTCTATCTGCCACGCGGAGAATATCAACTTGTAATTGAATCAGTGGAGCCCCTTGGTATCGGCGCTTTGCAAAAGGCGTTTGAGCAATTGAAAGCCAGGCTTTCAGCGGAAGGGTTGTTTGATGAACGCTATAAAAAAAGTCTTCCCTTTCTGCCCCATAAAATCGGTGTGGTGACTTCGCCTACCGGTGCGGTGGTTAAAGATATTTTAAATATAACCAAAAGACGTTTTCCTGTGGCGGATATATTAATTGCTCCGGTCAGGGTGCAGGGCGATGGAGCAGCAGGCGAAATAATTCAAGCTCTGCGCAACTTACATGCTCATGGCGGTATTGACGTGATCGTTATTGCCCGCGGCGGCGGTTCCCTGGAAGATATCGCTCCTTTCAATGACGAAGCTCTGGCACGTGAAATTTTCAATTCGTCAATACCCATAGTGTCTGCGGTTGGCCATGAAACCGATTTTACCATTTGTGATTTTGTGGCGGATTTGCGCGCGCCCACACCGTCTGCCGCGGCGGAATTGATTGTGCCGGAATGGATGGAATTAATAGCAAAAAATCATACTTTTAAACAAAGACTGATAGACGGTTATTGCCGCTACCTGAAAAAAAGAAAAGATAAGGTTGCCGAATTTCAGGCAAGGCTCAAAGATCCGCGCCGGTTTATAATTAATTTACAGATTCAACTGGATTACCTTAGAGAAAGGCTTCGGGCGGCTCTATATCAAAAAAAGCAAGGTATATATAATGATCTTCGGCAATTGAATCTGCGAATGCAGCATCAAAATCCGGCAAGGCAAATCTATGAAAAAAAGATCTTATTGAAAAACGTTCAGGAGAATATGGTAAAAAGTTTTTCATATCGCCTGGCAGCGCTTCGTGAACTACTTCGGAAGAACTCGGCTGTTTTGGAATCTTTGAGCCCTCTGGCCGTTTTGCAAAGGGGGTACAGCATTACACGCAGCACAGCCAGCGGAATGATCGTCAGGCAGGCGGATGCTCTAAGTATCGGCGCGGATGTTAATGTCCAATTGGCAAAAGGTAATTTTAACGCTAAAATAGAAAAAATATCTCAGGAGTAAGCCCCAATAGAGCAACGGGCGCTTTGCAAATTAGGATGGCGGCATTAAAAAGCCGTCTGTGTTCCAAGATTTTAACCCCTCAACTTGAGTTGGGGGCTTTCTCTAACGGGGTAAAATTATGGCAAAAGAAAAATTTGAAGATGCGCTGGAAAAACTCGAAGATATAGTGAAAAAAATGGAAGCCGGTGATATACCGTTGGATGAATCCTTGAAATCTTTTGAAGAAGGGATAAGGCTTATTCGTTTTTGTTCAACCAAATTAGAGGAGACTGAGCGGCGTGTTGAAGTGCTCCTGGGAAAAGAAGAGTCCTTAAAAGTAAAGAATTTTCAGGGGGAAGACGGTGATTGAAAACGAGGCATTCTTAAAAGCGTACCTGCAGGACAGGCAAAAGATTATAGAAGAAGCGCTGGAACATTATCTTCCCGGCGAAGACAATATTCCGGCTGACATATATAAGGCGGTTCGCTACAGTGTTTTTAACGGAGGAAAACGGCTTCGGCCGATTCTTTGCCTGGCGGCCGCGGAGGCAGTCAGTGGAGATCTTGGGCCGGCCATACCGGTTGCCTGCGCTTTGGAATTAATTCACTCCTACTCTCTTATTCATGACGATTTGCCCGCAATGGATAACGATGATTTCCGGCGCGGCAAGCCTACCTGCCACAAAGTTTTCGGAGAAGACATAGCTATTCTCGCCGGTGATGCTCTGCTTACGGAAGCTTTTGTTCTTTTATCCCGCGCGGAAAAAGTAAGGCTGTCTGCGGAAAGACATTTAGCGGTCATTCAGGAAATTGCCCAGGCTGCCGGAATTTGCGGCATGGTTGGTGGACAGGCTTTGGATGTATTGTCGGGAAAATTTGCGCCTGACGAAAACACACTTCGTGAAATTCACCGGCGCAAAACGGGAGCGTTGATTGTTGCAGCGGTAAAATCAGGAGCTATTATATCCAATGCCGGAAAAGATAAGATTCAGGCGCTGGCTGAATATGGGATAAATGTTGGTTTAGCTTTTCAGATAGCGGATGATATTTTAAATGTGGAGGGAGACCGCGAGTTAATGGGCAAAGAAACAGGCAGCGATGCCGCTCATGGAAAACTTACCTATCCATCTTTAATGGGATTGGATGTGGCGAAAGAAAAATTGGCAAAACATATTGACGCGGCAGAAGTGAGTCTCTCCGAGTTTGATGAAAGGGCGCGTCCGCTGCTTTTAATTGCGCGCTTTGTAATGGAAAGAAGATCGTGAGCTAGACCAATTCTAAATCAAAACGCTATCATCTTTGATTTAGAAATGGTCTTAATTATATCGTTAGAAAGGAATTAATTTTGGTAAAGCAACTAAAAAAAGTAAATTACAGTGTTTTGCAAAATATAGAATATCCTGCGGATATCCGCAAACTAAATATGCCAGAGTTAAATACTCTGGCTCAGGAAATCAGAAGCTTGATGATTAATACAGTTGCAACTTCCGGCGGTCATTTGGCTTCATCTTTGGGGGCAGTGGAACTGACTCTGGCGCTTCATTATGTTTTCAATACACCTCAGGATAAAATAGTCTGGGATGTCGGCCATCAATCCTATACGCATAAAATTATCACCGGACGCAAAGATAAGTTCTCTACTTTACGCAAGCAAAACGGTCTCAGCGGATTTCCCAGAAGAGAAGAAAGTATCTATGATACTTTTAATGTCGGGCATAGCGGAACATCTATTTCTGCAGCATCCGGGTTTGCCGAGGCCGGATGCTTAAAAGGGGACAATAAAAAAATAATAGCCGTTATTGGTGATGGTTCCATGACTACAGGAATGGCTTTTGAAGGTTTGAACTGGGCCGGTGCTCGCGAGAAAAACATGATTGTGGTTTTAAACGACAATGAAATGTCCATTTCTCCGAATGTAGGCGCGCTGTCCTCTTATTTAAACCGTCTGATGACCGGCAACGCTTTAACCAAGCTCAGAATAAACACAAAGAAGTTGCTCAAAAAAATTCCCGGTGTTGGTAAGTATTTAATCAAATTGATTCATCAGATAGAAGAATCATGGAAAACATTTTTTGTTCCCGGAGCGTTTTTCGAAGAAATGGGTTTTACTTATGTCGGACCGTTGGAAGGACACCGGCTTAATCATCTTATTAAAAATTTTGAGAATGTCAGGGGATTTCCCGGACCCGTGCTTGTTCATGTAATCACCAAAAAAGGTAAGGGTTACGAATTTGCCGAAGAAGATCCGCTGGGCTTTCACGGGGTGGCTCCTTTTGATGTGGAAACCGGTCAGGCTATTTCTTCGCCAACAGATATTCCATCTTATACGAAAGTGTTTGGTAAGACCATTGTCAAGCTAGCTCATGCCGATTCCCGTATTGTGGCTATTACCGCTGCGATGTGTGAGGGCACCGGACTTAATCAATTCTGCAAGGAATTTCCTGAACGTTTTTATGATGTGGGCATTGCGGAACAGCACGCGGTTACCTTTGCCGCTGGTCTGGCGGCGGAAGGTATTATTCCTGTGGTTGCCATTTATTCTACTTTTCTGCAGAGAGCCTACGATCAGATTGTAAGTGACGTATGTATGCAAAAGTTGCCGGTTATTTTTGCCATTGACCGCGGCGGTCTTGTCGGCGAAGACGGCGCCACTCATCAGGGACTTCTGGATTATTCTTATTTGCGTTCCATTCCCAATATTGTTGTCATGGCTCCTAAAGATGAAAATGAACTGCAGCACATGCTCAAGACGGCTGTTGATTGCGGATCTCCTGTATCGCTGCGTTATCCGCGTGGAAAAGGAGTTGGTGTAACTCTGGATAATGAACTCAAAAATCTGGAGATCGGGAAAGGTGAATTACTCAAAGACGGGTCTGATTTGGCCATTATTGCCATCGGATCAACGGTGAATCCTGCTTTGGCCGCTGCAGAAAAACTCTCAGTCGAAGGATTCAAGATCAAGGTTATTAATGCCCGTTTTGTCAGGCCCCTTGACGAAGAACTGATTCTGAAAACGGCGGCGACGATTAAAAAAATTATTACGGTTGAAGAAAATATGCTTCAGGGCGGTTTCGGCAGTGCTGTTCTGGAATTATTGGCAGAGAAAGGCTTTACGGACATTGTAGTAAAACGATTGGGCATCCCGGATGAATTTGTCCGACATGCCACCCAGGCCGGGCAGCGTCACAAATACGGCCTTGATGAAGAAGGCATTATTCTGGCTGTAAGAGAAATGCTTTCGAAGAAATAGGATATCTTATGGTTGGCAGAAATTCTAATATCTGCCAATCGAAATGTTCAGTACCTTCCGAGCCACTCCAATACCTTAGGAAAGTGATCCATCGGAGCGTCTCTGTGCGTCATCATGGAGACATGGTTGTAATCGTGCAGGTTGCCGTTTTTTTTGCTGAGTACCATGAAGTCTTTTACGTGATCTCCGGATTCCATCATAAAATCCCAGACGTCCTTGCGGTGGCCGAGACAGGCGTCATCGATTGCCGCTATGTAGAGTGTCGGAGGGAGATGGACCTTTTTTGCCGCATCACCGTAATCAAATCCGTCGGTAGTATCGATCCACTTCTTTGCCCATATCCATGTGTCAGTGCCATGGCGCATTCCGGCCGATTCGTCGTCCCCTAGTCCGAATTGAGAGGATGGGAAATACCCGTGTTCCTTTACTAATGCTCTGCCGAGCCGGCAATAAACATGGTTAATTTGAAAAAGGCGATCCATGTTGAAAACACTGATCCTGCGTTTTGCGCCGAGGTATACCATTGATTTCACGAGCTCCCTGTATTTTGGAAAGCGCACTAAGGTCGAGGAGGTCAAGACTCCACCCCATGAATGGCACACAAAGCGTTGGGGAACATTGCCGCGGAGAGATATTATTTTTTCGATAAATGCGGGTATGTCTTCTGTGATTGCTTCGGTTTGTCCGTATTTGGAATCGGCATTAACGTGAGGGGTACTCCCGCCTCTGCCTCGCAGGTCTCCAACGTAGACATCATAGCCGTATCTGGCCAGATAGGGACCAAGTCCGGCACGTCCCGAATCAGAATAACAGATCTTTCCGTTTTCCACCGCGCCGTGCAGCATAAATATCGGGGGCCCTTCTTTATCTATGCAGATGTGTTTGAGATGAATACTGTCGATGGAGTCTATTGGAATCATTAATGATTCCATCTTTAATTCGCCTTTTACGGGTTCCATTGATGATACCTCTAAAACGAAAGATCATTAAAATGGACAAGTGTTAATTTTTGTTAAACGTTATTGTAACAGCTTTCAATATTCAGTAATGACAGTAGAATACATGAACATTGTTCATTGTGTCAACCATTGTTTATAAATACTGCTGTGAGATTGCCTGTCTTTTTGGGGAAACCATTGCCTGTCTTTTTCAAACTTGTTTTACCATGCAATATCTGGTAGTTCACAATGCAGTAATTGCGTGATAAAAAAAATTCTTATAATTTTACAACTCAACAATAATTACCTGAATATATGGCTATCAAAAAAATCCGTCTGGACAAATTGCTTGTTGATCGCGGAGTGACTCCCACGCTGGAAAAAGCCCGTGCGCTGATTTTGGCCCGCGCTGTGAAAGTTAATGACGCCTATCCGGATAAAGCGGGAGAGCTTGTTCCGGTTGACTCAGAAATTCATATAAAAGGTGAAGACAATCCTTATGTGAGCCGAGGGGGATTGAAGTTAGCGGGAGCCCTGAAAGAGTTTAACTTGAATGTTGAAAATATTGTTGCCCTGGATGTCGGAGCTTCCACCGGAGGTTTTACGGACTGCCTTTTGCAGGCGGGTGCAAAAAAAGTTTACGCTCTGGATGTCGGCTACGGCCAGTTAGCCTGGAAGCTGCGGGAAGACAAACGCGTGGTCGTCATCGAACGCACGAATGTCCGGTACTATGACGGCGCTGATCTGGATGAACAAATTGATCTGGCCGTAATTGATGCTTCTTTTATTTCTCTGAAAATTGTTCTTCCGGCAGTTTTGAAATTGTTTGGCGATAAAGCGCAGATTTTGGCGTTGATTAAACCGCAGTTTGAAGTCGCCAGAGAAGAAGTAGGCAAGGGAGGCGTGGTGCAATATCCCGCTATTCATGATCGCGTAGTGCAGGATATCAGCGAATTTTGCGAATCTCTGAATTTAGAAGTCGAAGGAACTTGCGCGTCACCGATTTCAGGTCCGTCGGGCAACAGAGAGTTTTTTATTCTGGCGCGAAAGAAAGAACAGAATGGAAATTAAACTTGCCAAAACCGCGGGCTTTTGCATGGGAGTGCGCCGGGCTGTGGATATTGTGCTGGATATAGCACAGCATGAAACCCGCCGCCGGATTTATACTTACGGTCCATTGATTCATAATCCCCAAACAATTGAACTGCTTAAAAGCCGTGGCGTTAAACCGATTGAAAATATCGAAGAAATAAAGAACAAAGAAAATGCCATCCTGATTATTCGCGCCCACGGTATTGCTCCGGCTGAAAGAAGAAAAATCAAAGAAAGCGGTATCAAAATTATTGACGCTACCTGTCCCAAGGTAGGTTACGTGCAATCCATTATTAAAAAACATGCCGCTCTTGATTACATGGTGGTGATCGTGGGTGATAAGGAACATCCGGAAGTTGACGGCTTGTTGGGATACGCTGGCGACCACGGCGTTATTATAGCCACTTTGAATGATGTAGATAGATTATCCTGCCCGGAAAAAGTTTGTGTTGTCGCTCAAACAACGCAGGACTTTGATAATTACAGTAAAATTGTGGAAAAGATTAAAGAGCTTTGTCCGCAGGCGGTTGTCTTTAACACTATTTGTTCTTCCACGGAAAAACGACAGGCGGAAGTTATAGCAATGGCGAGTGAAATGGATGCGATGTTCATCGTTGGCGGAAAAAACAGCGCCAATACCAGAAGGCTGGCGGATCTTGCTCAAAAGCAGCAAACACCTTCTTTCCATATTGAAACTCCCGCAGAAATGGAAAATATTAATTTCATCCCCTATAATCGCATTGGAGTTTCGGCAGGCGCTTCCACACCCAACTGGATTATCGATCGGGTGATGGATAAAATTATGGAAAGTCAAAGCCGTAAACTGAAGAGTATGGGCATATTGCTTAATCTCTGGATATCAGCGATCAAAACAGATGTTTATTCTGCTTTGGGTGCCGGATGCCTTTGTCTGGCCTGCCTGCTGCTACAGAAAATACCGGTGACGCTGTCTTCCATGGCGATTGCCTCTTTCTTTGTCTACGCGATGCATGTTTTAAATCGGCTGCTTAGCCGTAAGCCGGCCGGTCTTGTCGGTTCTTTTCGGGAAGAAAGTTACCACCGCTATGGTAAATTATATTTTATTACTGCTTTAATTTCTATTATGATTGCCCTTGCTTTGGCGTTGCAAAAGGGGGTTCTTCCTTTTGTTTTTTTATTTGTTATTTCTCTTGCCGGTATAATTTATAGTATAAAAATTCTGCCTGGAGAATGGCAAATTCGCGGCTTAAAAGACCTGCCCGGTTCGAAAAATATATTTATGTCCGCTGCCTGGGGCATTGTAGCGGCAATTTTGCCTGCTTTGAGCAGAGATTTTTCATTCCATGCCGGGTTAATCGTTGCTTTTGTTTTTACTTTTGGAATTGTTTTTATTCGTTCGGCAATGTCGGATATTTTAGAAATCCAAAGTGATAAATTAATAGGGCAGGAAACGATTCCCGTGTTCTTTGGCAGAAAAAGAACACTAACCATTCTAAGAATCATTTCATTGATATTATTGGTTCTTCTTATTTTTTCGTATTTGGTGGATTGGACTTCGGCTCTGAGTATTTTTCTGTTTGCCTGCATATTATATATATGGATTTGTTTCAGGTTTTGTGATAGAGAATCCGCGCTTTCCGGGGCTGTTAAGGAAGGACTTTTGGAAACCAGCTATATCATGGCTGGTTTTTGTGTTCTCCTGTGGTATATTTTCTGATATAGGAGTTTGGCTCAGCGAAGAAGGGGGGTAGAATTATGAGAAAGAAAATGCTTGTGAAATTTGTTTTATTGACTTTTGTTTTGACAACGATCGCCTGCGGCGGATTGCGTTTTTCCCAGTTAGCGCCGGAAGCTAATGATTTTCATCCAAAAAAAATAGCAGTTCTTCCCATAGAAATGGTGAGACCTGAAGGGACAAAAGAAGTAAAGGCAGAATTGGAAAAAAATATTGAAGGTGCGCTTATTGAAAAGAAGTGGTTCACCGGTGTGGTGGGAACGGAAAGTTTTAACACGCAGCTATTGGCCAACGAAGAATTAAATAAGGCGATGACGGAATATCTCTCTAAATTGCAGACAGTTAATTTTTCTGATCCTGATCTGAGTAAAAAAATCGGCGAATTACTCAAGGTTGACGCATTATTAATGGTCTCTGTTGATTCGTGGGATTATATTGTTGTGAAAGATGATAAAAAGGCGTTCGTCGGCATGACCATGAAATTATACGAAGTCTCCACCGGCAAACTAATGTGGAAAGGCGGCTATGATATAAAGGAAGATTATATGTTGATCAAGCCTGGTTTGACTAAAGTTGCCCGTGATGTTACTCGTAAATTGATTGCACACATGCCTCATTGAAAAACAAATTTAACCGATTAGGGAGAAATTATATGAAAGAAAAGGTAATAAAAACTCTTGATCTTATCCGGCCCAATCTACAGGCCGATGGCGGGGATGTGGAGCTTATAGATGTCAGTTCGGATGGAATAGTCAAGGTGAAGTTAACCGGTGCTTGTCATGGTTGTCCCATGGCCCAAATGACTTTGAAGGCGGGGATAGAAAAAGTCATTAAAACGCAAGTTCCTGAAATCAAAGAAGTTGTAGCTGTTTAACGGTTTTATTTAAATAATTATTAATAAAAGGAGTATTAAGAATTATGGCGTATGTGATTACCGACGAATGTATAGCTTGCGGTTCTTGTGAGAGCGAGTGCCCTACTGAGGCAATTTCTGAAGGCGAAGATAAGTATGTTATTGACGCTAAACTTTGTAACGATTGCGGAACTTGTGTCGAACAATGTCCGGTGGAAGCAATTGTACCCGGGGACAATAAATAGATTATTTGGCAAACTCGAAACGGGGAATAGATCCATATTTAGAAGGATATATTCCCGGTTTCTCCTTTTTATATCCCGCGACTTGGGAATTCCCCGGCTCCTGCTTTAGGGAGGCTTTATTTACATACCACATTTACTTGCCGCTAAGTACGTCTTAATATTTTAACAAAAATTCGAGTTGTGCATTTCAGGCAATGTGAAGTAATTTTCCAAGATTAGGCGCAAGAGGTAGCCAGTGAAAAAATTAATAACTTTTGAAGGCATTGAAGGTTCGGGAAAGTCAACTCAAATAAAGCTTGTTGCCGAATATTTAAGCCGGAGGCATGTGTCTCTTGTTGTTACTGCGGAACCATCCGGGACCGCCATCGGCCGAAAAATCGGGAGTATCCTTTTTAACAGGGAACATAATAATATGTGCGCGGAGACGGAGATGTTTTTGTTTTGCGCGGCGCGATCCCAACATGTTCGGGAGATAATCATGCCCGCAATAAAACAAAACAAAGTGGTTTTGTGCGACCGTTTTTCCGATGCCACTTATGCCTATCAGGGTGCCGGCCGGGGCCTTGATAACCAATTTATCAAGTTAATCAACGATTATTCGTCGATGCTTTTAAAACCGGATTTGACCTTACTTTTCGATTTGCCTGTTGAAATTGGATTGCAAAGAGCAAATAAGCGCAATGATAACCTCAAGGAATCTTCTTCCATCGATAGATTTGAAAAAGAAAACATGGATTTTCATAGAAGGATTCGGGAAGGTTATCTCAATATTTTGAAAAATGATCCGGATCGATTTCGCTTGATTGATGCGAACCGCGATGTTGAAACGATTCAAAAAGATGTGCGCACGTATATTAATAATTTCATAAATCTGAAAGATTGATTTTTAAAAGTATCATTTAATTATGTCATTTCACGATATATACGGTCATGAAAAAAAAATAGAAACTATCCGAAAAGCCCTGGCTCAGAAGCGAATAGGACACGCTTATCTTTTTAGTGGTATCTCCGCAGTGGGCAAGAAAACTCTGGCTTTGGAATTTGCCAAAGCTCTCAACTGCGAGAAAGAAAATACTCTCCATGATTCCTGCGGTGAATGTTCTTCCTGTAGAAAAATCCAGCGTCGCAGTCATCCCGATGTTTTTTCCGTCGAAGCCGACGGCCAATTCATTCGCCTTGATGCCATTCGCGAAATTCAGGAGCAGATGAAATGTAAGCCGCTGGAAGCGAATCAGCGAGTGTTTATTGTTGATGATGCCGATAAAATGAACGATCAGGCAGCCAATGCACTTTTAAAAATACTGGAAGAACCATCTTCCTCTAATAGATTGATTTTGGTTACATCCCGGCCTTACTCAATGCTACCGACGATCATTTCGCGTTGTCAGCACGTTCGTTTTAACCCTTTGCGTTTTGATATCGTGGCGAAATATCTTGTCGACCGGATGGGCATGGACAATCAAAAAGCTCTGCTTTTGGCTGTTTTATCCGGTGGTTCGCTGGGTCGTGCGATAGAATTGAATAAAGATGATATCGTTATCTATCGGACAGAACTCCTGGAATTGCTTTCCATGACACGCAAAGATGATCCTTTCAGCTTAATTAATTTCGCGTCTTTTTTGGGGCAGGGGAAAAAGGAAATCAAAGAAGGACTGAATATTCTTAAAACGTTTTTCCGGGATGTTTTGATTTATAAAGAAACCCGAAAGAGCGACATGTTGATTAACCGGGACAATTCTTCTTTTATTTCCAATCAAGCCGGACATTTATCCGGGGAACAAATTCTTCAGAATATTGCTCTGGTGGAGCAGGCAGGGCAGACCATCGAGCTAAACGTCAACAAATTATTGACATTGGAAGCAATGGCATTTAAGTTAAATTATTAAAAATAACAGGCAGGGTGAAAATTGCTTATAAATATTATTGGAATCAAATTTAAGGAAGAGGGCAGAATATATAATTTTAACGCTGCCGATCTTATTCTTCATAAAAAAGATCAGGTTATTGTTAATACTGATAATGGTCTGGCGCTGGGAGTAGTAGCCGCTGATGTAAAAAGATGTCCGTCGTCGGAAGCTCCGGTAAATCTTAAGAAAGTCGTCCGCAAAGTGACAGCGGAAGACCTGCAGCGTAAAGAAGAGAATAATAAACTGGAAGAAGATGCCCGCAAGTTTTGTTTAGAAAAAATTCAAAAAAGAGGGCTTTCCATGAAATTGATTGCAGTGGATTGCTCTTTTGAAAAGAGCAAAATCATTTTTTACTTTACCGCTGAAAATAGAGTTGATTTTCGTGATCTGGTCAAGGATCTGGTCCAGAGATTCAAGGTGCGAATAGAGCTGAAGCAAATCGGCGCCCGTCAGGAAACACGCATGACAAAAGGTATTGCCATTTGCGGCCGGCCGGTTTGTTGTGCGGGTATATTGCAGAATCTGGAGAGGGTCACAGTCAAAATGGCTAAAGAACAAAGCATGTCGCTCAATCCCGAAAAGATTTCCGGCTTGTGCGGCCGGTTGATGTGCTGTCTGGCTTTCGAACATGAAGGGTACGCCGGGCAGAAAAAATGCCCCAAAATTGCTAAGGCTGGCGGTAAGGAAGCTCCGGAAGACAAACGAACAGTAGATTTGGAAAAAATGGATGAGTTCGACAATTTTCAGTAATTAGGGATAGGGATTATTTTTGTATGTCAAAATCATTTTACATAACAACACCGATTTATTACGTTAACGCTTCGCCGCATATCGGACATGCTTATACGACAATTGTTGCCGATGTTCTGGCCAGATATCATCGCATGGCCGGCGAAAACACTTTTTTTGTTACAGGCACCGATGAGCACGGCGATAAAATTGCTGAAGCCGCGCAGAAAGCCGGAATCACTCCTCAGGAATATGCGGACAAAATCAGCGCGCAGTTTCGCGCTCTTTGTCCTGAACTTGCCATTACCAACGATTATTTCATCAGGACAACCGATGCCAATCATATCGAAACAGTGCGTTACATTCTTCAGAAAGTTTACAATGCCGGTGATATTTATTTCGGCAGTTACGGCGGTTATTATTGCTTCGGCTGTGAAAGATTTCTGACAGAGAAGGAAATAGTTGATAATAAATGTCCGGAGCATGGCAGAGAACCGCAATATATCGAGGAAAAAAATTATTTCTTCAAAATGAGCAAATATCAGGATTGGCTGATTGATCATATTAAGAAAAATCCTGATTTCATACGGCCGGAAAGATATAAAAATGAAGCGCTGGCGTTTTTACGCGATCCGCTGGAGGATCTTTGCATATCACGTCCCAAGTCCCGACTGGAATGGGGCATCACTCTACCGTTTGATGAAAACTATGTAACTTATGTCTGGTTTGACGCTCTGATTAATTACGTTACCGCTCTGGGATATCCCGCTGGCGAAAAATTTAATACATTCTGGCCCGCGGCCGAACACCTCATTGCGAAAGATATTTTGAAGCCACACGGCATTTACTGGCCGACAATGCTCAAGTCCGCCGGCATTGAACCGTTTCAACATTTGAATGTTCATGGTTACTGGAATTCCGACCAGAGCAAAATGTCCAAGAGCCTCGGCAACATTGTCCGGCCGCTTGATTTAAAGGATAAATACGGTTTGGATGCTTTCCGTTATTTCCTTTTAAGGGATATGGTTTTCGGGCTGGATTCCAATTTTTCTGAAGAAGCTTTCGTCCAGCGGTTAAATTCAGATTTGGCCAACGATCTGGGCAATCTGGTCAGCCGTACCATCACCATGGCTGTCAAGTATTGTGACGGCAAGGTGCCCCAAATCGACCAAAAGAAAAAAGATTCCGTCCTGCGTGATGCCGCGCTGAAGGCAGTTGCCGAAGTTGAATCATGCTTTAAAGATATGTCACTGCATAAAGCCTTGATTGCCATCTGGGAGTTTATCAATATCACCAACAAATACATTGTCGAAAATGAGCCGTGGACTTTGGACAAAGATCCGGCGAATAAAGAAAAACTAACGGCGATTATGTATCATTTGCTTGCGGCCTTACGGGCGATATCTATTTTGCTCATGCCTTTTATACCGCAAACCGCGGAGAAAATTTTGCAGCAGATTGGAGCGGATAACGCTAAAAATCTGAATCTGGCCGACATAAAGAAAGACGATACGTTAAAGGCGGGGAGTCCATTAATCCGGGGCGAATCGCTGTTCCCTCGTATTGTGCAGGAAAAGGAAAACAAAACTCCGGAGAAAAAAACAGCCGTTATTAATTTGAAACCGGAAATTGACTACGAAGAATTCGCCAAAGTTGATTTGCGCGTGGGTAAAATACTGGCAGCGGAGGCTGTTCCCAAGTCCAATAAACTTATCAAACTTAAAGTCGATATCGGTGAAGAGCGGACAATTGTTGCCGGCATCGCCAAGGATTACACTCCGGCGGATTTAATCGGCAAGAAAGTAGTAATTGTTGCCAATTTAAAACCGGCGAAATTAATGGGAGTAGAATCTTACGGTATGCTTTTGGCTACCGATACGGATAACGGCCTGACTATTCTGACGTTCGACCGCGAACCAAAAACCGGCGGGAAAATACGGTAACCGCTCTTCCTTTAAAGAAGAACGGCTGCCAATGTTTTTATTATGTCACGCTTATTCTTTCAGGAGTTTTTCAATCGCGGGAAGTTCAAATCCATCAACTACCTGGCCTTTGATATAAAACAAAGGTGTTCCTCTGAGTCCCATTTGCGAAACAAGCCGCATATGAGTTTTAACGGTTTCATCAACTTTCTTATCTGTACATAAAGTAAGTTGGACATTGTTGTCATACTTACCGTTCATGACATCGTCGTAAGTCTTTAATACATCCTTTGAACATAGAATGTGTTTAATTTTGTCTGCCGATTCCTTAGACAGCGGGAAAAAGAAAACATACAGAGTAACGTCCTGTCGTTGAGAAAAGAATTTGTAAGCCAGGCGGCAGTGGTAGCAGTTGGGATCCATAAATTCCACAACAGCCGTTTTCCCCTTGCCAATTTTCAGAGCGCTGTCCAAAGGCATTTTAGCCATTTTTTGCGCCATTTTTTTTGCATTACTTTCCCGGGTCAGATTTTTCCCGTCTTTTGTAATCAAATTGCCATAAAAAATTACATCGTCTTTCGGCATATAGTAGTATATCTGGCTGCCGTTATAGACTTCATACAATCCTTTAATAATTGTGGGTGTTATGCTTTCAAAATTATTTTTGGGGAAACTTTTCTTAAATTTAGCTGCTACAGGTGTGTCTGCCGCAAACACACAAAGTGGAAACAGGAATAGAACACACAAAAGCGTTGCCGTTAGTTTTTTCACCGTTTGCCTCCTTCAAAAAAATGTGACGCAGTATAAATTTAAATCAAGTTCATGTCTAGCTAAAAATTATTTATGATGTTTTGACGTTGAATATCCGGTAATATCATCAAATAGTTCTGAAATCCGTTTCACCTTGACACAGTAATATCTTCACCTTCATACTTCTTTCAGATCTGGGACGTGATTGCTGTCAAAGGTTTCGAGAAGGACACTATTTCCCCCCCCCATGGCCGCTTCCGATGTGCGCGGTCCGTCCAAGCTTGAGGGCACGGTGCATGTAAACGTACAGTTCATTCGTAAGTTCATGAAGAACTACTTCTTTAACCCGGTTGATGATGACCCTGCCGCCCCCGACTTCTCACTTGCCGATGATTCGTTCCTGTTCAACCAGGGACCGACGAAAGACCTTGGCAAAATACAGTTCCACGACTACAAGCCTGTTTTTGAGGCAAACAAAGCTCTGCCGAATGTAGCGACGTTCGTCAAACAAATTGGATTATGCTTCGTTTTTGAGTGTTGCGGGCAGATAGATAGAAAAGGTTGTTCCTAAGCCAACAGAGGATTCTACTGAAATCAATCCACTATGGTATTTAATGATGGAATCGCTGATAGCCAGTCCCAGGCCCAGGCCGCCCCGGCCCTTCTTTTTTGTCGTAAAATAAGGATCAAATATCCTGGAAAGATGTTCCGGTGGAATTCCCTCTCCGTAATCTTTAATTGTAATTCTGACATAACTTCCTTTTTTCAAAGACTTTATGTTCGTTCCGATTGTTGTGTTTTCTGCGATAAGATCCACAGCACCGCCGTTGGGCATGGCCTCCTTCGCATTGATTAAAACATTTTCGAACACCTGCCTGATCTGTTTCGCATCGATTTCACATTGCCACAGTTCTTCGGGTATATAGATGTTGCATTTGATACCGGGATCTTTAAAAATATTTTGAGCGGCTTCTTTCAAAAGAGGTTCCATCTGCTCCATTTTGTGAACCTGATAACCGCCCTGAGCGAAAATGCTAAGCTGGTGAGCCAGTTGTTTAGCTTGCAGGCCAGCCCGTTCCGCCACCGCCAGCCCGTCTTCTATGATTTTATCTTCATCCGTAGCGGATATTTTGGCCAGAAAAACATTACGCAAAATTGCGGAGAGAAGGCTGTCAAAATCTTTCGCTACGCCGCCGGCGAATGTTCCCAGTGACTCCAATTTGGTTCTTTGCAAAAGTTCATCCTGTGCCGCTTTTTGTTCGGTAATATCTTCCAGCGTTTCCATGGCGCCGAATAAATTATTGTTGGAATCTTTCAGTCCTGCCGCAGTGATTCGAAACCATTTCCCTTTTTCACCCATATCGGGGAAAAATTGCGATACTTCATAGGCATCTTCCAGTAGTTTTGATTTGGTTACTTTTCCAGAGTATAATTTAGCATTTTGATCTATTTCTCCATCTAAAATCAGATCAGCAAGACAGGGCCGTTTATCTTTGTAAAAAGCTTTCCATTGTCGATCGGTGCCGAGAACATCACTGGGTTTGATATTATTCAGCGCCTGCAATGCCCTGTTCCAATAAATTATTTTATGATCCTTAGATAACACGAAAGTGGGAATAGGAGAGCCATGTATAATACTGATTAGTCTTTGCTCATACTTGCGGCCGCGCCATATCGAGTACACAAGACTGACAGTTGCTATTATTGCCAGACCCAAAATGAAGATGAGAAAATAATTATTCATAATTTAAGCCCGATTCTTATGACTTATTTTGATAGCAAGATTGAGATAAAAATGCAAGGCCTCAATCCAGTCAATTATATGTCAATTATATGCCTTGACTTAATGGATTTTCCATTTGTATATTGCAAATGTAACTTAAAAATACAGGATAGAAATTAAAAAAGAAATAATATGGCTGAGCCAAGCAAAAAAACCGGTATTGGATCATGGCCGCAGGATGACCGGCCCAGGGAAAAATTACTTAAAAAAGGCGCGGGAACACTGAGCAATTCCGAACTTCTGGCCATCCTTTTGCGTACTGGAGTAAAAGGAGAAAGCGCCATTGATCTGGCGCGCCGAATTATTGAAAAATTCAGCACCTTCCGCAACATGAGTCATACCGATATACGCGAGTGGAAAGAATTCAAAGGACTGGGGCCCGCCAAAATCGCGCAAATTCACGCCGCGCTGGAAATCGGACGTCGTTTTCGCGATGTTGAAGTCAACGGTCCCAGGCAAAAGATTGCTTCCGCTCAAGATATTGTTGACATGATCATGCCGCAAATGCGCGACCTCAAGACAGAAATATTTAAAGTTGTTTATCTCAACAGTAACAATCGAATCATCGAAATCAGCGATGCCGCCGTGGGCACCGTCAACCATGCCATGCCGATTGTGCGGGAAATCATCCATACCGCTCTGCAAAAATTCGCTGCGGCAATTATCTGCGTCCACAATCACCCCAGCGCCAATATTGCGCCCAGCCCGGAAGATAAAAAGTTCACGCAGGAATTAATAGCCGCCGGGAAACTCATGGACATTAAAGTTCTGGATCACATTATTATCGGCGATAATACATTTTTCAGTTTCGCGGAAGAGGGATTAACCGGACGGTAACAGAAGCGGCATTTATCCCGTTAAATATGAATCCAGTTATAGGTAGCAAAAGATGGCACAAAAAAACTGCAACGTTCTGATTATCGGTTCGGGTCCGGCAGGAATTTTCGCAGCGATCTGGCTGGAAAAACTGGGGATGGATAAAATTGCTATCATTGATCGCCATTCATATCCTGCCGGAGGACTGCTCAATGACGGTAAACTGAATTTTGATTACCGCGTCGGTCTGGATATTAATGAACTGCAAATTGATCGCGACACGGCAGAAAAAATGATGCAGGAAATCAAAAAAATATTTATCGGATTTCCGCACTGCCGTCAAGTAACCTTTCTTGATAATAATAAAAAGCTTCTGGCACTTGAAGATATGGCCTCTGAGCATGACGCGCAATTTATCGCGCCCGAGCAGTGGCACTGGGGCACTGATAACGGCAAGGTGCTGGTTGATTATTTGCGCAGCTATCTGAAAAAAACCGATTTTCTGCTGAACACGGAAGCTGTGGCCATCGAGAAACTCTGTGACAATAAATTCCGGCTTGTTTGCCGCTGCGATAAAAAAAGAACAAACTACAGTGCGCAAGTCATTTTGGCCGCTCCGGGACGCAGCGGAGCCTATTGGTTTCGTGATATAGCCAGTGATCTCAATATCAACCATAATTTTGGTCCTATTGATGTGGGAATTCGCCTGGAGCTCAATAGACAATTTTACGATTGTATTACCGATATTGTTTACGATCCCAAATTTATTTTCAAAACACATCGCCACGGAGATAAAGTAAGAACCTTCTGCACCAATCCCGGCGGGCGGGTGCGGGTGGAAAATTACGGCAATTTCAAATTAATTAATGGCGATGCCCTCTCCGGCAAAAAGACAAAAAACACAAATTTTGCTCTGATTAACACCGTTGCTCTGACCAAACCGCTATCTGATACCACTGAGTTCGGGCAAAGTATTGCCAAACAATTTTTTTTGCTGGGCGGTGGCAAACCGATTGTCCAGAGGATAGGTGATTTCCGGGAGGGGCGAAGAAGTTCCGCGGCAACATTCAACAGTACGATTCGTCATTTTGAAGTTTGCAAGGCAACCTGCAATGCAACCCCCGGTGACATCACCTTGGTCATGCCTGCGCGTATTATGGACAATCTATGGGAGTCGCTCAAATCACTGGACAAAATAATTCCGGGAATTCTTCATCCGTCAACATTGATTTACGCGCCGGAAATAAAGTTTTTTGACACACATTTTCCGACTGACCGTTATATGGAAACGAACATTAAAGGCGTATTTGTCGCCGGTGACGGTACCGGCAAGAGCCGCGGCATTGTGGGAGCAGCGATATCCGGCATCATCGCTGCGCAGGGTATACTCAATCGGGTAGGCAAATCTTCCGACAAATCTGGAGAATAAAAATGCGGGATCTGAAAGATAAAAAAGTTCTTATTACCGGAGCCGCGAGCGGAATCGGCCGGGCCACCGCGATAGCCATGGGCAAATTAGGGTGCCGTTTGTTTTTAACCGATATCAACGGAGACGACCTTAAAAAAACGGTTGAAGTCATTTCCAGCACCGGCGGAAACGTTTGTCTGGCACGTCCTTTTGATGTCGGCAATTATCAGGCCATGGCGGATTTCGCTAAAGATGTTCACGCAGGATTCGGTTCTCTGGATATTTTGATAAATGTTGCGGGCATCGCGCTTTTTTCCCAGATAGAAGATATGAGTCACAATGATTGGGAAAAAGTAATCAAAGTAAATCTCTGGGGAGCGATTCACGGCCTGGAGTGTTTTGTGCCCGATATGATTCGTGCCGGTAATGGCGGACATGTAGTTACCCTTTCATCAACTGCGGGTATTATCGGCCTTCCCTGGCATGCCGTTTATGCTGCAACCAAACACGCACTTATAGGCATATCCGAAGTTCTGCGCTATGATTTAAAAAAGCACAAAATAGATGTCAGTGTAGTTTGTCCCGGCGCCGTTAATACAGGATTGGTAAAGACGGTGGAAATCCACGCCGATAAAGAAGCAACGGATAAGGCACGCACGCATTTTCTCAAAAGAGCCATCACACCGGAGAAAGTTGCGGATTTAATCATCGGAGCCATTCGCGGTCGTAAATTTTTTGTCATCACTTCCTTCGACATAAAGCTGCTTTTCTTTTTTAAGAAATACTGCTTCCCGATTTACCATCTTGTCATGTTGACGATATGCCGCTTTATGGATAAGTCATTCAAGAAGATTATTTGAATAAAAATGATTGACAATGCCATAAAAAATTTCTTTTTCCCGAAGATAACCAAACGCTATTTACTGCGTGTTGCCGTTGTTGCCATTACCGCCTGCATTATTTTTAAATACGTATTCATACCGTTTCGCATTCAGGGCGAGAGCATGGCGCCCAACTATTATTATAGAGATCTTTCTATTGAGCTTGAAGATTTGAAAATTGAATCTATCCAGGTTCCGCAGGCGCGTGCCATTGCCACAGCCTATATAAAAGCAACCGATGCTTACGGCCAGAGGAACGATCAGGCGCTGGCGCTGGAATTCAACCTGCAAAAAGTCGAAAAAAAATGGCTTGTAACTGCCGCTAAAGAAATTCAAGTGCTGGAACGATGAAATGAGCATTTTAATATCCCATTATGTCTAAAGGCTCCAAGGTAAAGGAGGGTATAAAACTCTACAACCGGCAGGAAGGGGACAGGGCTATAGATCAGAGATAGTTATTCGGAATACCTTAAAAATATTGACAGTGATGTCAACATGCTGGTGATCAACTGCCTGGGCGGCGATACTTACAGTGGCGTTAAAATGGGACTGGATATTCAGAAATGAGCGACGAATATTTTAATATTTTTAAAAAAGAACAGCAGGAAACAATTAAACTGGAAAAAGAATTTTACGGGTAGTGAGACAAGCAAAGAGCGAACGGAGTGAAGCTCGAAGCGCAAGTGGCGTTATCCCAGGCACGCAGTGCCGCGGGATAGTGAAAGCGCACTGAAATTTGTTGGGTGAACTATCCCCGAAGCTGGATAGCGAACATAGAACATTTATTGTGAATATCTTATGAAAGAACAAACTCGGCAGAGGATGGAAAAAATTGGAGACAGTATTTTTTTGTCGCCTACTTTTCAGGCTCTGACCATCGGTGTGCCTTTCTGCATGTTCAAGCTGATTTTCGGCCTGCTGGCTCTGCGCGCGGGTGCGTCGTCTGTCATCCTTAGCGTCTTCGCCTGGCTGGTCATAGCCTGGGCTTTGACAGATCTGATCATGAACCTGGCACGTGTTTATTTTCACCTTTCCGGTCGTAAGACGTTAATTGAGTATTGCACCATTGCTCAGGCAGGAAGGCTTGTTGGAAAACCCGGCCTCTTTTTAGCCATCGACACACTGATTTCCTTTTCTATAATTTGCATTGTGCTTTGGTCGGGTTGGATAACTCTGCTGACTCATCAGGAATTATATGTCTGGTATGCGGCAACCACATTAAACCTCATCAGCGTATCTGTTGTTAATATCTGGATTGAGTTGCGTCGTGAGCCAAGCTGACAGTGAGTCCCAAATTTAAGAAGCGAAGCGCACTGAAGCTTGTTGGACGAATTACACTTGGTGCGTAGCACTGTGGAAAAACGAACGAAGCAAATCATGATAAAAGACCTCATAAACCTGCAACACAAGACCTTTAAAGAAGGCGGGAGTAATCTAAAATGGATAATATCGCTTATGAGATAGGTAACTTTATAATTAAGGCATTTGATTACGTGGGAATGGAAATAGTTGGAGATATATTCAGGTGGAGTGGCGTTACTGGAGCAGGATATGGAGTAATTTTTATTATTATAATTATAATTTTCTTACTCTATATTATTAAGAGCTGATCAGAATATCCTTATGTTTGATGTGAGACAGCTCATGTGCGATGACGCCTTCTAGTTCATCATTGTTCATCAAACTCAAAAGACCGGAAGTTACTGCGACCGCCGCATGATCTTCATTTCTTCCTGTGGCAAACGCATTGGGTGTCTTGGTTGGAATAACATACAACCTCGGCATGGGTATTTCTGCCTTTTTGGTTAATGATTCCACAGCAACATAAAGGTCAGGGGCTTCAGCCTGCGTCACCGGCTGGGGATTTGTTCAGAGTTTTTTCAAGCAGTCGCAATGTTGCCTCATATATCTTCGGGTCTTTGCCGGCCTTAGGACCGGCTACATTGAGCACCTTGATCTCATTTTCTTTCAGCCAGGAAGAAAGGCTTTCTGCCGCCTCTTGCAGGGGCAATTCTTTCAAGTCGATATGAATCCAGTGCTTTTTGTGCTGTATGGCAAACTCTCTGGTTAATGCCGATCCACCGGTGAGAAATCCATGAGAGACGATCACGGTTCCGTCGGCATCGAGAACATTCTGCAGCGTTCGCTGGGAATAGTCTCCCGTGGGCATTTCCTGAAGATGATATTTTACGGGAAGCCTGCCGTCCTCGGTTCTTCTGCCTTTGGGAACCGACCCGCCATAGGGCATGTCATGATCAATGGCAAAATCAAGCGCCGCCCTGTCCGCTCCGGTCTGTCCGCCGGATATGATTTTTTCTATTTTAAACATTATTTTAGTTATTTGTATTTATCCGTAAAGCTTGAAGCCTCCCCATATACCAAGAAATCCACCAATGGTACTTCCTGCTAACGAAACGGAGATTGAGTCAGCGCCGAGCAGTATAGGTGCATACCCTCCTGCTATGGAACCTATAACCATTCCAATCATTATGAAACTTTTTCTCGACATTGTATTTACTAATGAGCTTTTTTACAATAAGTTGAATAACATAATAGCACTATTCATTATTTTTAAAAGAAGAAAATACACCATCTCCTTTATTACAGATTAAAGTCCGGCATCTTTGTCGAGATTGATGATTTGTTTGTTTCGGGAAGCAGTCAGACGGTTAATATTTTTACCATCCAGGGGTGAGGAGCATATACCCCTGGATGGTAAGTTACTTAAATCTACATAGATTAATCTAGAGTACAGACAAACTTTTCTTTACCAAGTCGAGAGATAGATCTTCTAACAGCATTAATCTCATTCGTATTATACTCAGAATTGAAATCAAACTGCACAAATAAAGAATTGTAGAATTCTTTAAGAAAATCTTCTGGCTCTTGATTTAAGACCAAAGTATGTTTCTGTCTTCCAAATTGTAATGCCTTCTTGTATGAAGTCATATAAATATCAACATTACCACGATTTCTGCGACTTGTCCGATCTTTGACTATAAAGGTTCCCATATCACCTATTTTGATTTCAGTTCCTAATTTAAGCCCTTTACGTTCCAAGTCTGGTGAAACAGCAACTATCCCGGTTCTAACCATTTCTCCGGAAGCTGTCTTACCTTTATTATGATAACACTCCTTCAACGTGTACGCGGTTACTGATATTTTGATTCCCTCTGCCCATACACTGACAGATGAAATACACAGGACACAAACTCCTAAAAGCACAACTTTTGCTACTAATAGGTTTATTCTTGTCATAATTACCTCCTTGTGTTGAAAAGAGCAAAATCACTCTTTTGCACAGATTGGGTTATGGCTACCTTTGCCTACCCGTAGCTCCTCTATTTAAACACTCTCATAAAGAGTGGAATCTGCTAATTCATCTTATTGTCTCATGCTGATCCAGAGCAGAAAAATTATCAGAAGAATCAGGAAAAGGAGTTTTGATAAAAGGTTGCTTTGTGCTTTGTACTTAACAGACTATATCTTGTGTGTCAAGTAAATTTTTACCACAAGATGTTGAGTAACATACCTATATATATTGATATGTTGCATGGACGGGCCAAGTTAGAAAAACAACATTTCAGGAAGGATTAGATACTCAATATAGAGAAGTAAGCTGATTCACATCGCTAATTTTATCCGGTACCCAGTAATCTATTCAGACAATCTCAGACAATCTGAACATTTCTTTCAACGGCTTGAACGTTTCATTACGAAAAAGAATTAAAAATTGGTTTTTGAGAGTTGTTGCCAAAGCAGGCATCAATTAAATATCCTTATATTTCAAGTAAATAAAAAATATTTTATTTTTCCTGAAGATCTGGCACGGTCTTTTCATTAATATAAAGGCAAATAAACAAATTACCTTAAAGGAGGTAACAGATCATGAAAAAGACATTAGCAACCACAATAGTGACGATGGCAGTAATTATTTTAACGGCAACTTTCGGATTTGCTGAATTTGCAGCAACAGGCGCCACTAATTTCCCATATTTCCAACTTGGATGCTTAATCCTTGGTGGATTGATCATAGTTTCCCTGAAACGTAAATATGAAAAGATGTATGTTGGAGAAGTAGTCGGTGCATTCGCTCTTTACACAATCCTGATGGCTATGTTCACCAACCCGGTTATTGAAGCTGTAAAAACATTTGTAAGCTAAAAAGGACTTTAACAGAAGATAAACAAAAAAGAATATTTCAAGTGAGGTAAGAGTAAAAAATATGATCTGTTAAAGTAACACACCTCCACCCCACTTATGCCCCTCAAGGTCAGCAAGACTTGAGGGGTTTTTTTAGTGAAACCCAAGTTTCAGAAGCGTCGCGCACTGAAACTTGATGGTTGAACTATCCCAGGAACGAAGCGACGCGGGAATTGTACCTCTTTCAGCGGATTCTCCATAAATCGCTTATACGTGTCTTGTCCGCATATCCGCTTCCATTCATATATACGGCGGATTACATCATCTAAGAAATACTTATTTATAAGATCTAAACCTTATTTGGTTAAAGGTTTTGCCTTGGCAGGCAGTGGTGGTTCGGGCTGAGGGTTAAGCCATGTCCGGCCGTCTCTTGTCGTTACCTTTACCTTGCCGCCGATTTTCAGGCCGGTGAAATTTCCTGTAATTATTTTTTTCATATCCCCACGTCCTCCTTAATCTTTAATTTTGATAATATATTGCTTATACATAAGGGAATATAGGCCACTTATAACTTTGATTCATTTGTTTTTTCTGTCAATATAAGTAGAATTCCAGATAGAGCGAAATACGCCGCCGCCGTCATGTAATGGGCGTTTGATGTAATCATCCAGGGCAGGTACAATTCGCCGGTCGGCATTACGGAATGGATTATGCCAAAGAGTGTGAGTATGGCACAGACTGCGGCGCAAAGAGCAGCCAGGCGCGCTTTGTGGTCAATCAAAAAAGCCAGCATACTGCCCCAGAGAAGCCCCGTAATGATAAAACCGTTGCTGAGCATCGTCAGTGTTTGATGCATGGTCTGCAAACGTACAGGTAATTTATCCGGTGTGGCGCCCAGCGCGCCCATGAACTGGCCCAGAATTATCAGCACAAGAGAGGCAATAACCGGCAGGATACTCAAACTTACCGCCGGAGAATGTTTTAGTGGCGAATCATTGTACGCCTGTCGCATGATTTCAAAACCGATAAAGATGAAAATCGGCGCGATGACCGCTCGCGGGATAAGGCTGACAAAAAGTGAAAGCAGTCCGACCACGGAGCAAATGCCTATCAGCAATCCGGTCAGCAATGTATACCACCAGGTCGCACCCATCTTTTTGTATGCCGGATGGCCGATATAGGGCGTGGTTTGCGCCACACCGCCGAAGAAAGCCGCGATCAATGATGAAAATGCTTCCGTGAGCAGAATGTCTCTGGTGCGATAATCGTCGCCTGCGAGACGGGCGCTTTCCGTATTGTTGATGCCGCCGATGATTGTCAGAATGCCGAAGGGAATAGCAATGCTTAAATACTGGATGCTGTGCGGCAGTGTTTTAAGAAATTCGATAGAGAAAACCGGCAAGGAAAAAGTCATTGCAAGTGTTGGCGCTGTAAACTCCGGCAGGTATCCACCATAGCCCAGAACAAAATGAATGCCCGTGCCAAGAACTACAGCCGCCAAAACCCCGGGCAGCTTTCCCGGCAGTTGCATCTTGCTCATGAGCGCTGTAAAGATTAAACCCAGAGCCACCATGCCGACAATGGCCTCGTTAAATAGTTCGATCATCGGCAGAAATCCGAGTAGCAAAAGCCCGATTCCGGCGAGCGGCCCTAAGAGTCCCGCGGTGGGAATGATGCGCTGAACCCATCCGCCGAAAAAAGAAGTGATTATTTTAACCGTGCCGATCATAAAAAGAGTGGCCATGCCGATATGCCAGGTGAGTTGCGCATCATGTGTCGCTACATAAGCAGGGTCCATGACGGCATAGGCCATGCCGATTGTTGAAGGTGTATCTATCCCCAGAGGCATCGCCGTCACATCGGTGCGTCCTGTTTTTTTTCTCAAACGGAGCGCAAGCCAGGTGTAAACAAGATCGCCTATGCAAATTCCGACAGCTGTGCCGGGAATCATGCGTGTCAGGATAATATCTGCCGGATAGTTGAAAGTGAAGACGAGGATCGCGCTGAAAAATATCAGTGTTCCGACATTATCGAGAAAGAGGGCAAGAAAAGCGGTTGTCTCTCCCCAGAACCTGTGCTGACCAGTGGAGTTTTCAGCGTTCATTCTTCCTCCTCGTAGGGCGCGATCCCTGATCGCGCCGCATTTCGGACTGATCGGGGAGCAGTCCCTACTATATAAACAAAAACGTGCTGTTTGACAATTCGTTTTCTTCAAATGTCATTCCCGACCTGATCGGGAATCCGTGCTTTACGGTTCTTTTAAAAAATGGGCAAAGGGGACGGTTCTATTTAATAACTCTGGCCTGTGATTTCCACTTTGGGCCGTAGCAGCATATATCTGGAATCAAAAGGCAAAGGAGATTTCTGATGGCATTGGACATTAAACTGGACTGTGCCGATGTGAATTGGCAGTTTGTATCCGAAACGCTGAAACGCGTGGGTATGGCTTATGCGGAACCTGCGGCGCACCAGAAGTCATTTGAGAACAGCCAGGTCACCGTGTTTATCCATAATATACCCACCGGGCATATCACGATAATAAACAGCAAATGCCCGGCGCCCAAATTTATTATATCTGATTTAATAACGTTTTTTCTTTTCATTTTGCCTTAAATGAAGTAGGATTGCAACAAATTTCGGAAAATCCTCGGCAGGTATATTAATAGTTCCCGAAGCGCTGCGCGCGACGGCAACGGCGGAGCTAAGCTAACGCTTGACCAACAGGTTGCGGATGATGTAAGTCGAATTGTGGAAGTTCCGGGCTCACGCCTAATAGTTGCCTGCTTGCTGATTCGCGCGGCGCAACCTGTCGCTCAAGCGTTGGCACGGATTGCATGTGACGCTTCGCGTCCCCCGCAACCCGTGCCAACGCTTAGCTCCGCCGTTGTACAATTAATAAAACTAATTGCGTTATAGAAAAGCTATCTGTGCGGTGCGGCGCTATAGGATAGAAAGGAGGAATTAAAATGAAATCTGTCTTTCTGAAAGCGAGTATGGTGATTTTAGGTTTATTGTTGTGTGTCAATCTTGTTGTGTCTTTCTTTGGGTCCCCGGCAACCTCTTATGCTGCCAAGAATTTTCAGTACAAGATAATTAATCTTAGTGGGGGGAATGGCGAAGCTAAATTGAATCAATACGGCAGTCAAGGTTGGGAAGTTGTTGCCATATCAGGTGCTGATGTAATCTTAAAAAAATAAATTTTTTTGAGATTTACCCGTTATTATTGATGAAGCCCGCACCATCAGATAACATCAATCCATTAGTGTTTCAGAAAAAGGCACTGTACAACATTTCAATCCAGCCGATCGCTACGCTCCGGCTGATTTTTTTCGTTCTGTCCTATGGAAAAATACACTCCGATCATTATAAGCGCCTTGTCTTTTGCGATAGCAGCCTTTTCGTTGGGCTGGAATGTCTATCGAGATGTTATATTAAAGGGTAAGCTAAAAGTGAATTTCATGCTTGCAGATATTGTCAGTGTTGGAAGCAGTGCGGAAGCAAGAATAGTCCTATCCGCCGTGAACATGGGGCCAGGCACTCTGAATCTTCAAATGATACATTCCAAAAATGCGCCGTTATGGCGAATTCTCTTTAGAAAGATCCAGCACGGCATAATAACGTATGATAATCCAATTGATGGAAGCCGGCTACCCACCAAGCTGGATGTCGGGGATACAGCTACATTCCTCTTTGATTACCACGCCCCCTTTATCCGAGAGAAGTTTACCCATATCGGTATACGGGATTCATTCGGCAGGGTACACTGGGCAGATCGGCGCGACGTGAGAAGGGCAAAGCGATTTTACATGAAAAAGCAGAACCAAACAATCAACCCGACCGGGAAAATCACCGGTGTATAATTGCTCGCGCCGTGGCCCGGCGGGTTATTTTGTCGTTGCCGCCGCGCTGCGCGCGACGGCAACGGCGGAGCTAAGCTAACGCTTGACCAACAGGTTGCGGATGATGTAAGTCGAATTGTGGAAGTTCCGGGCTCACGCCTAATAGTTGCCTGCTTGCTGATTCGCGCGGCGCAACCTGTCGCTCAAGCGTTGGCTGTAAAGGAAATCATGAAAGCACAGGATGATCTTGGTGATTTGCTCCGCCGGTTCTACCGAACCTACGGAAGACCAGATGAAGGACCGCCCGACGGTGTGAACATAGCTGAACTCCTTCCTCAGTCTGATTCCATTCAGCAAGATTCGGATCTGATCCGACTTTTTTTATCCAACGACACCGTACGGAGAGATTTCGAGAGGTGTCGCGACTTACTCGAACAGATCGCTACTGCCTTGGCAGATTCAACAACTTTCTTGCAGGAGTTGCAGAGTCTTAATTTGCCAGCCAAAGAGGAATTGGACCACCTGACAAATGGTATTTTCTGGTTCACCCTTGCATCGCAGCTTAATCCAGATGCTAAAATGAAGTCAGACAACCTGAGTTTACCAGCACAAATCCCTGAGCCTTTTCGCCGATCCCTTCAAATACAAGGAGCTCTGGTTTTCAAGTTGTACATCGGCTTGGTGTACATAAGGGAGGGCGTCCTTGCTGACATTCTCACCGCAGGCTCTGCAGCGAGAATGCCTACTATTGGGCTCTGTCGAAAACTGCTCAACTGTGATTATGTACGTCATGTCAGGAACGCTCTGTCTCATGCCGATTTCTCCCCATGCATGGCTGGGATCGTTTTTAGAGACAATGGGTATCTGTGCATTGCCAGCCCAGGCTTCCTCGACTGGCTCTGCATCTGGCTTTTCACGCTTCATTACAGTTGCATGTGTGTCGTGGGAAAGGATTATCAGCCAACAAATTAATCCAGCGGACGGCGTACAGCCGCCGCTGATCATGACGTTGCCGCCGCGCTGCGCGCGACGGCAACGACGGAGCTAAGCTAACGCTTGACCAACAGGTTGCGGATGATGTAAGTCGAATTGTGGAAGTTCCGGGCTCACGCCTAATAGTTGCCTGCTTGCTGATTCGCGCGGCGCAACCTGTCGCTCAAGCGTTGGCACGGGTTGCATGTGACGCTTCGCGTCCCCCGCAACCCGTGCCAACGCTTAGCTCCGTCGTTCCCGAATCGCTGCGCGCTTCGGGAACGCCCGGCTGAGCCGAGCGCGATTATTCCCTCGCGCGCTGACTCGCGCTCGGGAACAATCGGCTGGAGCGGAAGCCTGTAACAGGCTCGGCTCAGCCGGGCGTTCTGCTATGTGAGGGATAATGCAGGAGTAAAATCGTGAAAATAAACTTCCCTACTGATTCCGACGGCTACCTTTCTCAGGAATGCCCGTCTTGTGCTCAACGATTTAAGGTGCGCTTTGGCGAAGGCAGCGAAGAACCTATTTCATTCTGTCCATACTGTGGTAACAAAGGACATGACTGCTGGTATACACAAGATCAAGTCGAGTATATCCAAGCTGTATCTACCGGTGTTGTTCTTAGCCCTGAGTTGAAAAAGCTCGAACATGAAATGAAAAAAGCTTCTGGCGGTTTCCTTAAAATTGATATGAAAACCGACCTTCCGCAGGTTGGTGCTCCCCCTATGGAGACCGATGACGCGCTTGATGTTCTAAGATTTCCATGCTGCAACGAGACAATTAAAGTTACACGATATGATCGACACTTCTGCATTATCTGTGGAAAGGAGATGGATATGGCTGCGACCGATGCGAAGAAAGTGTTTTTGAGCCACAAGGGGATCGACAAAGACAAAGTTTCTGACTTCAGGAATACTCTTCAATTACTCGGGTATGACCCATGGCTCGATGAAGATGCGATGCCGGCCGGGACCCCTCTTGAGCGTGGACTTCTACAAGGCATGAAGGACTCTTGTGGAGTTGTGTTTTTCATCACACCTTCGTTTAAGGATGAAGGATATCTGGAAACTGAGATTAACTATGCAATCCAAGAAAAGAGGGCGAAGGGCGAGCGATTTGCTATCATTACATTGCAGTTCGTTGATGCTGAAGGCAATGTAGGAGAGATACCAGAGTTGCTAAAGACCTATGTGTGGAAGAAACCGAAAACCTCCCTTGAGGCACTCAGGGAGATTGTTCGTGCATTGCCTATTGCTCATAATTTGGTCGATTGGCGTGAAGGAATCGATGGTGTCGTGACAGTCCCGAAAATCAAGTCGACGTCCACAGAATTATCAGCAGAAGCGACGGCAATTCTAAAAGTCGCTGCTTCTGGCGACGGCCATATTATGTGTCATAAAAGTTTCGGAGGTCAAACAATTCAAGTTGGTGGCAAACAGATGATTCCTGATCAATCTCCCCGTATTGTCGCTCTTTGGGTCGGTGGCGTAGAGGACCTCCAGCGGCGGAGATACATTATGGACGTTGGACACAAAGGTGAAATCTTCCAAGTTACAAGAGAAGGGTACGAAGCGGCGGATACGATCCCTGATGAGGAAACAAGGCAACAACGAGCAGAACAACCGCATTAACTCGGACTGGCAATTCCGCTGCGCTCCATTGCCATCCGGTTATGCGGAACGTTCCCGAAGCGCTGCGCGCTTCGGGAACGCCCGGCTGAGCCGAGCGCGATTATTCCCTCGCGCGCTGACTCGCGCTCGGGAACAATCGGCTGGAGCGGAAGCCTGTAACAGGCTCGGCTCAGCCGGGCGTTATGTGAAAAAAGGAGATGAATATGGCAGAGACTAGGGGACATCCTATAATGTTCCCGTCAAGAGAAAAAATTATTTTTAAAAG
>WOYI010497565.1_pt2 | contig 48748 bp, 46 predicted proteins | sample 6423411 | NCBI WGS metagenome assembly WOYI01 (sample SAMN13441803, study PRJNA592873) | oil field metagenome | biome: oil field; feature: oil-well bore; material: oil-contaminated soil; isolation source: oil-contaminated soil from oil-well borehole | place: Germany: Wietze | collected 2016-10-18 ... | reverse complement strand
AGTTCGCCGCACGCTCCATGGCGGTCTCGATCAGCTCGGAGATCAGCTCGGCATAGGTCATGCCGGACGCGATCCAGCACTTCGGGAACATCGAGATCGGCGTGAAGCCGGGCATCGTGTTGAGCTCGTTGACGTAGAGCGTGTCCGCTGCGAGGAAGAAGTCCACGCGGGCAAGTCCACGGCCGTCGACCGCGTCGAACGAGCGGATGCCGAGCTCCTGGACTCGGGCGATCTCGGCCTCGGTCAGATCGGCCGGGCACACCACGTCCGCACCGCCGCCGCCGAGGTATTTGCCCTCGAAGTCGTAGAACTCGCGCGTGGTCAGCACGATCTCACCGGGCAGCGAGGCACGCGAACCTGCTCCCCCGCGGCCCTCGAGGATCGCGACCTCGATCTCGCGACCGACGATCGCCTCCTCGATCAGCACCTTCTCATCTTCGGCGAACGCGATTTCCAGCGCCGAATCAAGATCACCGAGCTCGGCGACTTTCGAAACGCCCACGCTCGACCCGGCCCGCGCGGGCTTGACGAACATCGGCAGCCCGAGGGCGGCGGCATCCGTCCGCACGCTTTCGGGGTCCCGCGCCCAGCCCGATCGCGTGACAGTGACCCACGGCGAGACGGGGATGCCGGCCGACTGCAAGACGATCTTCATGAAGTGCTTGTCCATGCACAGCGCGGAATCGAGAACCCCGCCGCCCGCATACGGGATCTCGAGCGTGTCCAGGAAGCCCTGCACCGTGCCGTCCTCGCCGTGCACGCCGTGCAGTATCGGCAGGACGACATCGACCGCGCCGAGGTCTGAGATCGAACCGTCTGCACGACGTACGCGCAACGCACGATCGCCGCCGCCCTCGGGCCACAGGATGCGGGTGCCGTTGTCGGCGACCTCGGGCAGCCTGTGGGCGTCGAGCGCGAACTTGTCGGGATCGTCGTCTTCGAGCACGAACACGCCGTCGCGGGTGATCCCGATCGGGATCACCCGGTAGCTGTCACGACTGATCGCGCGAAGGACGCCGCCCGCCGTTGCGGAACTGATCGAGTGTTCGCTGGAGCGACCTCCAAAGAGCACCACCACCGCCGGCTTGTCCATTCAGCGTCCTCTCGCCCTGGGGCTCATCGTCGTCCGTGGTGAGGTGTGGTGCGATCTCACGCGGGTCCATCGTCCCATCCAGCACCATCTTGACCTGCTCGACGATCGGCATCAGGATGCCGGCCTCGCGGGCCAGCTGCAGCACCGGCGCCACCGACGCCAGTCCTTCGGCGGTCTGGTTCATCTGCTTCACGACATCCTGGAAGCTGTAGCCCTGGCCGAGCAGCCTGCCGGCCGTGTTGTTGCGGCTGAGCGGCGACTGGCAGGTCGCAATCAGGTCGCCGAGGCCGGCCAGGCCCTGCAGCGTCGCAGGATGCGCGCCCTGGGCGACGGCGAAGTCGGTCATCTCGACCAGACCGCGCGTGATGATCGACGCCTTCGTGTTCTCCCCGTAGCCGACGCCGTCGACGATGCCGATCGCGACGGCGATGAGGTTCTTCAGCACGCCGCCGAACTCCGTTCCGATCACGTCGGTGTTCACGAAGGTGCGGAAGTAGCGATTGCGCGCGCGCCGGGCGACCGCGTCGGCCGTGTCCTGACTCACCGAGGCGATCACCGCGGCGGTCGGCTGCTCCCGCGCGATCTCGAGGGCCAGGTTGGGGCCGGACGCGACGGCGATGCGGGACGGATCGCAGTGCAGCTCCTGCTCGATCACCTGACTCATCCGCAGCCCGGTGCGCCGCTCGACGCCCTTCATGAGCGAGACGATCGGCGCGTCCGTGCTCGAGACCAGCGAACGCATGCCCTTGAGGTTCTGGCGCGCCGCCTGGCTGGGGATCGACAGGAACACCTGTTCGGCGCCCTCGAGGGCCTCGGACAGGTGGTGGGTCGCGTACATCTCGCGCGGAAGGTTGATGCCCGGCAGATACTCGCTGTTGCGCTTGGCCTCGTTGATCTCGCCTGCCAGCTCGGGGCGTCGTGCCCACATCGTCACATGCGCGCCGCCGTCGGCGAGCACCTTGCCGAACGTCGTGCCCCAGCTGCCCGCGCCGATGACGGCCACGCGCGGCAGTCCGGGATCCTGCCTACGGTTCAAGACGACCTGTCTCACTTTGCCCATGCGCGGCGGGATTCCACCGCTTCTCGGGAGCCGGTTCGCCGCGCAGCTGCGCCAGCAGCTGAGCGATCGCGTTCATCAGCCGGTCGGTGGCGGCGGCCAGGGCCGCGGTCCGGGCGGTCACCCCTTCGAACTCAGAGAGGTCGATGGGGTCGCCGACGATGACCTTCACGGGCCGGCGCAGCGGCCAGAAGCTGAGCTTTCCGTAGCGGGGCATGATCTTCTGTCCGCCCCAGTGCGCCATCGGGATGAGGGGGATGCCGTCCGCCAGCGCGAGCCGGACCGCGCCGGACAGCCCGCGCATCGGCCAAAGGTCGGGGTCGCGCGTGAGGGTGCCCTCGGGGTACACGATGACGCCGCGACCGTGCTCGACGAGGGCCTTGGAGTCTTCGACCGTCTGCCGCGTGGCGGACGCCGACGAGCGCGCCACCGGCACCATTCCTGCGGCCCGCAGGACCCAGCCGAGCACGGGCACCTTGAACAGGCTCGCCTTGGCCATGAAGCGCGGCGCCCTGCCCATGCGCCAGACCGCGACCGCGACGATCAGCGGGTCGAACTCGGTCGAGTGGCTCGGCGCGAGGATGAACGCGCCCTCGCGGGGGAGCTTGTGACCGTCGATGATCTCGATCTTCGCGAAGAAGCCGGTGAGCGGGATGACGATCGCCGCCAGCGGCCAGAAGACACTGGGGCGGGACTTCTCGGGGTTCCTGAAGTGCCCGGACTCGGGCAGTCGGGGCGAGGAGGGTGCCACGCGCGGACTATCCGATGACATCGAAGTCTGCGCCGAGGGCGTCGAGCTTCGTGAAGAGCTTCTCGTAGCCGCGGCGGATGATCCCGACATTGCGCACCACCGACTCCCCCTCGGCCGCCAGTGCCGCGATGAGGTAGCTGTAGCCTCCGCGCAGGTCGGGCACGACGACGTCCGCACCGTGCAGCGGAGTCGGTCCGTTGATCACGGCGGCCTGCTCGAGTGCGCGGCGCGGGACCCGGCGGTCGGGGCTGTCGATGCCCTCGGGATGCACGACGATGTCAGCTCCCATCTGCACGAGCGCCTCGGTGAACCCGAGCCTGTTCTCGTAGACGGTCTCGTGGACGATCGAGCGGCCCTCGGCCTGGGTGAGCGCCACGATGAGCGGCTGCTGCCAGTCGGTCATGAAGCCGGGGTGCACATCGGTCTCGACGACCACGGGCTTGAGCGGTCCGCCGCGCCGGAAGCGGATGCCGTCCTCGTGGATGTCGAACTCTCCGCCCGCCTTGCGGTAGACGTTGAGGAAAGTGAGCATCTCCTGCTGCTTGGCCCCGCCGACGAAGATGTCGCCGTCCGTCGCGAGGGCCGCGCACGCCCAGGAGGCGGCCTCGTTGCGGTCGAAGATGCAGCGGTGATCATAGCCGCGCAGGCGGTCGACACCCTCGATGAGGATCACCCGGTTCGGCTCGTACGAGATGATCGCGCCCATCTTCTGCAGCACCGCGATCAGATCCATGATCTCCGGCTCGATCGCGGCGCCGCGCAGTTCCGTGACGCCGCTCGCCTTCACGGCGGTGAGCAGCACCTGTTCGGTGGCGCCCACGCTCGGGTAGGGCAGTTCGATCTTCGCGCCGGTCAAGCCGTTCGGAGCCGTGATGCGGATACCCTCGTGCGTCTTCTCGACGACCGCGCCGAAGGCGCGCAGCGCGTCCATATGGAAGTTGATCGGCCGGTCGCCGATGCGGCAGCCACCGAGGTCGGGGATGAGCGCCTCGCCGAGCAGGTGCAGCAGGGGCCCGCAGAACAGGATCGGGATGCGCGAAGCGCCGGCGTGCGCGTCGATCTCCTCGAAGTGCGCCGACACGGCTCCGCTCGGGTCGAAGACGAGCGAGCCCTCTTCGTCGCCCTCGTGCACGGTCACGCCGTGCACTTCGAGAAGGGATCGGACGACCTGCACATCGCTGATGTCGGGGACATCACGCAGCACACTCACGGTCTCGCCCAGCAGGGCGGCGACCATCGCCTTGGTCGCGAGGTTCTTGGCACCCTTGACCTCGACACGGCCGCTGAGCGGTCGCCCGCCGCGGATCGCGAGTGTTTCTCCGGACAGCTCATCTCCCGCTTTGCTCTGTGCCTGATCGTTCGATCGAGCACCGTCGTCTAGGAGTGTCTTCATCCGGTGGAACCTCACTTGTGTGTGTCGAGGGAACGGCTGTCAGCGATCCGCCCTTGTGGAGCGGATGCCCGAGCATATGGAACCGCCTGAGTCTAGGGAACAGGCAGAGTCCGCGGCCGCCACGCCTCGCGGCGAGCCTCGAACTGCGCGATCTTGTCTTCGTTGCGCAGAGTGAGCCCGATGTCGTCGAGCCCTTCGAGAAGCCGCCACCTAGTGTAATCATCGATCTCGAAAGGCACCTCGAAGTCAGCGATCGACGCGATGCGGCGCTCGAGATCGATGGTCATGCTGACGCCGGGCTCGGTGTCGATGGCCGCCCAGATGCGCTCGAGGTCCGCTTCCGAGATCACCCCGGTCAGCAGTCCCTGCTTTCCGGAGTTGCCGCGGAAGATGTCGGCGAACTTGGGACTGAGCACGACGGTGAAGCCGAAGTCGCGCAGCGCCCACACAGCATGTTCACGGCTCGACCCGGTGCCGAAGTCAGGGCCGGCGACGAGGATGCGGGCACCCTGGAAGACGGGCTGATTCAGGACGAACTCAGGATCCTGGCGCCACGCGGCGAACAGGGCGTCTTCGAAACCGGTCTTGGTGACGCGTTTGAGATAGACCGCCGGGATGATCTGGTCGGTGTCGACATTGGAGCGCTTCAGCGGCGCGGCGATGCCGGTCTGGGTGACGAACTTCTCCATGATCAGACCTCCCCCGCCTGGACGCGATCGTAGATGGGCGTGTCCTCGAGGTCGTCGGGTGCGGCCAGGTCGCTGGGGCTGGACAGGGTGCCTCGCACTGCCGTCGCGGCAGCCACGAGCGGCGACACGAGGTGCGTACGACCCCCCTTGCCCTGCCGACCCTCGAAATTTCGGTTGCTCGTCGATGCGCAGCGCTCGCCGGGTGCGAGCTGGTCGGGGTTCATGCCGAGGCACATCGAGCAGCCGGCGAAGCGCCACTCGGCGCCGAACTCGACGAAGATCTTGTCGAGGCCCTCGGCTTCGGCCTCGAGCCGCACACGGGCGGAGCCGGGGACCACCATCACCCGCACGCCATCGGCCTTCTTTCGGCCCTTCACGATCGAGGCGAACGCGCGCAGGTCCTCGATGCGGCTGTTCGTGCAGGATCCCATGAACACCGCGTCGACCGGAACCTCCTTGAGCGGGGTTCCAGGCGTCAGCGCCATGTATTCCAGCGCCCGCTCGGCCGCGGCGCGGTCGTTGGGGTCGGCGTAGTCTTCCGGAGACGGCACGACGTCGCTCAGCGAGACGCCCTGGCCCGGGTTGGTGCCCCAGGTGACGAAGGGCTCGAGCTCGTCCGCGTCCAGGTATACCTCGGCGTCGTAGGCGGCACCCTCATCGGTGGGAAGGGTTCGCCAGTAGGCGACGGCATCCTCCCAGTCCTGGCCCTGCGGGGCGTGCGGCTTGTCCTTGACGTATGCGAAGGTCGTCTCGTCGGGGGCGACCATGCCCGCGCGTGCGCCAGCCTCGATCGACATGTTGCAGATCGTCATCCGCCCCTCCATGGAAAGGGCGCGGATCGCGCTGCCGCGGAACTCGAGCACGTAGCCCTGGCCGCCGCCGGTGCCGATCTTGGCGATCACCGCGAGGATGATGTCCTTCGCCGTCACGCCCGGCTTGAGGGTGCCTTCCACGGTGATCGCCATCGTCTTGAAGGGCGTGAGGGGCAGCGTCTGGGTCGCCATCACGTGCTCGACCTCGCTGGTGCCGATGCCGAAGGCCATTGCGCCGAACGCGCCGTGCGTCGACGTGTGCGAATCGCCGCAGACCACGGTGATTCCCGGCATCGTGAGCCCCAGCTGCGGACCGACCACGTGGACGATGCCCTGCTCCTCGTCGCCCAGCGAGTGCAGACGCACGCCGAATTCCGCGGCGTTGCGGCGCAGCGTCTCGATCTGGGTGCGGCTGGTGAGGTCGGCGATCGGCTTGTCGATGTCGAGCGTGGGCGTGTTGTGGTCTTCCGTCGCGATGGTCAGGTCGGGGCGGCGCAGCGGACGGCCCTCTGCCCGCAGCCCGTCGAAGGCCTGCGGGCTGGTGACCTCGTGCACGAGGTGCAGGTCGATGTAGACCAGGTCGGGCTCGCCGTTCTCGCCCTTGACGACCAGATGGTCTTCCCACACCTTCTCGGCGAGCGTGCGCGGCTGGTCGGGGATGCTGATGGTCATGTGTCTCGTTCTCCAGGAAAAGGGATCAAGCCCGTCGCGAACTCCGCGACGAGGAAGGCCTGAGATTACGAGGACTCGCCGCGGCCGCTAAGGAGAAGGAGAGCGATCCGCACCTCCTGAGGATACCACCGGCACAGGATGCGGCATCCTCGGGTCCGTCAGAGGGCCTGGCGCTGCTCCACGAGCGGGCATGCGAACGGGTCACGCTCGCCCAGCCCCACTCTGTTGATGTAGCGGATCACGATGCCGTACGACTCCAGGAGCCCGGTGACCGTATAGGGCACGCCATGGCTGATGCAGTAGTCCTGCACCATCGGGGCGACGCGGCGCAGATGCGGACGCGGCATGGACGGGAACAAGTGGTGCTCGATCTGGTAGTTGAGGCCGCCCATCGCGACATCCAGCGCACGGGTGCCGCGCACGTTGCGGCTCATCAGAACCTGCCGGGTGAGGAAGTCGAGCTTCGCGTCTTTCGGAACGAGGGGCATGCCTTTGTGGTTCGGCGCGAAGACCATGCCCATGTAGACGCCGAACAGCCCGAGCTGCACCGCGAGGAACACGAATGCGATGCCGGGCGAGAGCACCAGGAACACGAGGGTGACGAAACCCGCGAGGCGCAGCGTCAGAAAGGCCATCTCGACCCAGCGTCGTTCCAGCTTTTCAGGCGACGTGACCCGCCGCACGCCGGACGCGTGCAGCGAGAGGCCCTCGAGCAGCAGGATCGGGAAGAAGAAGATGCCCTGGTGGGCGACCAGCCACTGGGCGAACGGAGACCGCGGTGCGCGGGCCTGCTCGGGGGTGAACGAGATCACCGGCAGATCGATGTCGGGATCGACGTCGATCTTGTTCGGGTTCGCGTGGTGGCGGGTGTGCTTGTGCTGCCACCACCCGTAGCTCATACCCACGAACAGGTCGCCGATGATCAGGCTGACCCAGTCGTTCCATCGCCCCGACACGAAGATCTGCCGGTGGGCGGCGTCGTGTCCGAGCATGGCGATCTGCGTGAACAGGATCGCGAAGCCGACCGCCGTGAACAGCTGCCACCACGTGTCGCCGATCCAGATGAATGCGAGCACGGCCGTGGCGAGCACGACCGGGACGGCGATGAGTTTGGTCCAGTAGTACCCGTAGCGGCGTCTCATCAGGCCGGAGCCGCGAACGATCGCGGCGAGCTCGGTGAAATCACTGCCCGTGTGAACCGTGGTCTGGCGCTTTTTGGTCGAAACAATGCCTGGAGACATCGCGACCTCCTTAGGTCGCTTCCTGTGGCGGACGCCGACGAGTCCGCTGACTTGTTCGGAACGTACTCCTCGAACCTGTGTGACTCACAGCTTTTCGGACAGCCGCGCGCGCGGCCTTCGGACAGCTACGCCCCGGGCTCCTCGGGTACGGCTGCATTCCTGTCGCGCGCCGAGGCGATCAGGCTCGCGATCGTGGCGACGACCATCGACAGCACGATCACGGCCAGCGACATCCAGGTCGAGATCTCCGGCGCCCACTCGATCGGCTCACCGCCATTGATGAAGGGCAGCTCGTTCACGTGCATCGCGTGGAAGACGAGCTTCAGTCCGATGAAGGCGAGGATGAACGCGATGCCGTAGTGCAGGTAGCGCAGGCGGTCGAGCAGGTCTCCGAGCAGGAAGTAGAGCTGGCGCAGACCCATCAGGGCGAAGATGTTCGCGGTGAACACGATGAACGGGCTCGTCGTGATGCCGAAGATCGCCGGGATCGAGTCGATCGCGAACAGCAGGTCGGTCACGCCGATCGCGGCGAAGACGATGATCATCGGCGTGAAGATCTTCTTGCCGTCGACGACGGTGCGGATCTTCGCCCCGTCATAGTGATCGCTGATGTCGATCGTGCGACGCAGCAGCCGAACGACGAAGTTCTCGCGCTTGACCTCATCGTCGTGATGGCCGCCGGGGAATGCCTGCCGGTAGGCGGTCCACACCAGGAATGCCCCGAAGATGTAGAACACCCAGCTGAACTGCTCGATCGCCGCGGCGCCGATCAGGATGAACCCGCCGCGCAGGATGAGGGCGATGATGATGCCTACCATCAGCACTTCCTGCTGGTAACGGCGCGGCACCGCGAACTGGCTCATGATGAGCACGAAGACGAACAGGTTGTCGATGGACAGGCTGTACTCCGTGAGCCAGCCGGCGACGAACTGGCCGGCATACTCGGGTCCGGCGAAGACCCACATGAGCCCGGCGAAGATCAGGGCGAGCGTCACGTAGAAGACGACCCAGAGCGTCGATTCGCGGGTGGACGGGATGTGCGGGCGCTTGAGGATCAGCAGCAGGTCGGCGGCGAGGATCAGAGTCAGCACGACGAGCGAGCCGATTTCGAACCAGAGTGGAAGTTGCAGGTCCAAGCCAGGGCCTTTCAAGAGGGGGCGGGGTCGATCGAATCCCGAAAGTCTCTCCCCCGCGACATCCGGGAACCCGGACTGCCGAGGTGCGTGCCCGGAGAGGCGGCGATGGCTCCCGTGATGACGGACACGCGATGACGGGATACTCCCTCTCGCCTGATCAGAATACAGGCTGAGACGATCGAGGCTGTCTCGACACTTATCGGGTGAGAGACAATGAGGCTCCGTCGGCCGGGCATGCAGCAGCGGGCGGATGGGGAGAGGACTGGGCATGGTCGAGCCGGCGGCGGCGGACGACGCCACCCTCGTGGCGCAAGCCGCGAGCGGCAGCGAGCACGCGTTCCGCACGCTGTACCGCGCCTATGTGCGACCGGTGTACTGGCTCGCCCACGGACTCGTGGGCAACGCCTCGGACGCGGAGGACGTGACGCAGGAGACGTTCCTGGTGGCGTGGCGCAGGCTGCCCGGCCTCGAGCTGGCCGGCGACTCGCTGCTCCCCTGGCTCGTGACGGTCTGCCGCTTCCAGGCGGCGAACCGGATCCGAGCGCTGCGGCGCGACCGCGATCACACGGCCGACGCCGCGGATGACAGCATCCCGTCGACGGTGAACGTCGAGCAGCAGGTGATCGACGCCGAGTTCGCCGGCCGGATCCTGCGCGAAGTGGAGGGGCTGAGCCCCCTCGACCGCGACATCTTCCGCCTCTGCGCGACCGAGGGCTATGCCTACCTGGCCGCGGCCGAAGAGCTCGGCGTCGAACACGGGGTGATCCGCAATCGTCTCTCCCGCATCCGCACGCGAATGCGGACCGTTGCCGAGGAGAGCACATGAACACCGACCAACAGTCCCCGGCCGGGGCGTCGCGCAAGCAGCTCCCCGAACTGAGCGACGAGCGCATCGACCGGATCGAGAACTCGCTCTTCACCGAGATCTCCCGCGACCGCACGCTCCACCGCAAGCGCCGGGCCGGTGTGTGGGTCATCAGCGGCGCAGCGGCGGCCGTGATCGTCGTCGCCGCGGTGATCGCGCCGAGTGTGGGCGGCCTGATCAGCGGCTCCGCCTCCAATGAGGCTGCGGTCGCCCCCGCTGCGCCGCTCGTCGACTCCGGCGCGGGAGGTGCGGCCGATTCGAGCGCCGTGAAGGAAGGGCTGAGCAGCTCCGAAAGCGCGGGTGCCGCCGACTCCGTCTCAGGCTCCGATGTCGTGACAGAAAGTCGCGACATCATCACCACCGCGTCGGCGACCGTCGTCGTCGACGACACCACCGCCGCGGTGGCGATGATCACGGATGCCGCCGAATCGCGCGACGGATACGTCGAGTCGATGAGCATCGGCCAGCCCGGTGAGGTCATGCCGGTCGATCCGACGACGGGGATGGTCTACGAGAGCACCGCGCCGCACCCATACACGCCCGACGGCGCCTGGATCACGGTGCGCGTCCCCGCAGACGGGTTGCAGTCGCTGGTGAACCAGCTCGCGGGCATCGGCGAGGTCACCGCCTCATCTGTCAGCCGGCAGGATGTCACCGAGGTGACGCTCGATCTGGAAGCGCGCGTCGATGCGGCGCAGGCCTCGGTCGATCGGCTCACCGAGCTCATGGCGCAGGCCGGCAGCCTCTCCGACCTCATCGCGGCGGAGGCAGCACTGGCCGAGCGCCAGGCGACGCTCGAGTCGTACCAGCAGCAGCTGAAGTACTACGACGAGCAGGTCGCGATGTCGACTCTCACGGTGACGCTGACCGAGCCGGTCGAGACCGTCGCGGCGAACCCTGCCGGGTTCGGCGACGGACTCGCCGCCGGCTGGAACGGCTTGGTCGCGACGCTCAACGGCATCGTCATCGCGATCGGCTTCCTGATCCCGTGGGTGCTGATCCTCGCGATCATCGGACTCATCGCGTGGAGCATCGTCGTGCTGGTGAAGCGCCGCAGTACCCGTCAGCGTCACCGTGAGAATCCACCGCTCCTAGACTGAGCCCATGGCAGCCTCTGGGCGGCATCCGCTGCATCATGACCCGATCGTCACGGCGACTCCGAATCCCGCTCTCGACGTGAGCACCTCCGTCGACCGAGTCGTGCCCGAGCACAAGATGCGCTGCGGACCCACGGTGCTCGACCCGGGTGGCGGCGGGATCAACGTCTCGCGTGTCGTGCGCAACCTGGGCGGGCGTTCGACCGCGGTGTACGCGGTCGGCGGCCCGACCGGACAGGCATATCGCGAATTGCTCGAGCGCGAGGGAATCGCCGGCCACGCCGTGCGGATCGCCGCGAGCACCCGCGAGAGCTTCACCGTCGATGAAACCGCGACCGGCCAGCAGTTCCGGTTCGTGCTGCAGGGGCCGCATATGCGCGAACCTGAGTGGCGCGCGTTCCTGTCCGCGGTCGGCGATGACATGCCCGTCGGCGGGTACATCGTGCCCAGCGGCAGCCTGCCCCCCGGTGCGCCCGTGGACCTGTACGCCCGCATCGCCCGGATCGCGCGCGAGAAGGGTACACGGTGCGTCGTCGACACGTCGGGCCCCGCCCTGCGCGCCGCTCTCGATGAGGGCGTCTACCTGATCAAGCCGAGCCGACGCGAACTGGGCGACCTCGTGGGCGCCGAGATCGATGACGAGAACAGCATGTTGGATGCCGCGCACGAGCTCGTGCGGGCGGGGGCGTGCGAAGTGGTGGCGCTCACCCTCGGCGCCGACGGGGCGATCCTGGTGACGCGCGATGAAGCGCTGCGGCTGCCGACCCCTGAGGTTCAGGTGCAGAGCACGGTCGGCGCCGGCGACGCATTCCTCGGCGGGCTCGTGCTGCGCCTCGCCCAGGGACGCGACCTGTCGGCGGCCTTTCGCACGGCGGTCGCGGCGGGCAGTGCCACCGCGATGCTCCCCGCCACCGACCTGTGCCGCCCCGCAGACGTCGATCGGCTCGAGGCGGACTTGCAGGCGGCGTCCTGGCGTCGGCAGACCCCGGCCGCACCGTAGCGCTACGCGCGATCGACCCGCCAGAATCGCCACTTCTGCGGTCGCGTGGTTTCGGTGTCTCGACGCGCGGCGGTGCGCCGAGCCGCGGCATCCCGGCGCTCTCTCCATTCGCGCACCCAGTCGTCGGGCTCGACGGTCGGAGTCACGACAGGAGGACCGCCCAGCAGTTGCCGACGTGCCTCGATCACGCGGTGATTGAAATCCTCGAGATACTCGCGCACCTCGCCCTCACCGCGCAGGTCGTCGAGCCGCGCGGCGAGCGAGGCGTACTCCGTGCGCAAGGTGAGTGCGGGCGGTCCGAGGCCGGTCAGGCGCTCGCGTTCGATCTTGCGGCGGATCCACCAGTCCGGGCCGGTCGTCGAGCCCAGACCAGGGATCGGCTTGCCGGAACCCGGCAGGTTGTCGAAGTCACCCCGCCGGATCGCCTGCTCGATCGAGACTTCGACGATCGCCGCCTGTTCCGCTTCGCTCCAGATGCGGGATGCGGCCGGGTCATCGTCTTCGGGTGGCTCCTCGCCCCGCTCGATCGCCTGTCTGCGCAGGCGGTACCGCATCGCGGCATCCCGGATGTCTTCGGCCACGCTCACCTCCACGCGTACCTTTCCAGGGTAGACGAGCGATCCGAGAAGGCGCTCCGGGCGGTTCGATGATCCATTCACCGGAATGCGGACGGGTGGATATCGTTGCAAGGGAAATGGAACGCTTCGGCACTCTCTCTTTCGGACACTACGGACCTCTCGGCGGTGGACGGATGCTGACAGCGGGCGAATCGCTGAAGCAGGCGATCGATCTCGCGCAGGGCATGGACGACCTCGGCGTGGACGGCACCTATTTCCGGGTGCATCACTTCGCGCGTCAGCAGGCGTCCCCGATGCCGCTCCTCGCGGCCATCGCCGCCACGACGCAGCGCATCGAAGTCGGCACCGGGGTCATCGACATGCGCTACGAGAACCCCCTGTATCTCGCCGAGGAGGCTGCCGCGCTCGATCTCATCAGCGACGGCAGGCTCGCGCTCGGCGTGAGCCGCGGCTCACCCGAGTCCGTCGTGCGCGGGTACGAGACGTTCGGTTACACCGGGTCGCAAGACCCGCGCGGTGCCGACATCGCCCGCGACCACTTCGCGACGTTCCTGCGTGCCATCGACGGCGAGGGTCTGGCAGAGCGCGACGTTCACGGTCACTCCGGCGGCAGCACGGGGCTGCAGCGCATCGAGCCGCACTCGCCTGGGCTGCGTTCGCGCATCTGGTGGGGCGCCGGCAACAGCGAGTCCGCCGCGTGGGCAGGCACCGTCGGGGTGAACCTCATGTCGTCTACGCTGCTCACGGAGGCGACCGGCCAGCCGCTCGACCAGCTTCAGGCGCAGCAGATCGAGACTTTCCGCGCCGCGTGGCGCGAGGCCGGCCACGCCGGAACCCCACGGACCTCGGTCAGCCGGTCGATCTTCCCCATCACGACCGCCGAGGAGCAGATGTACTTCGGCGGCCGCCAGGGCGGCGATCAGATCGGGGTGATCGACGGCATGCGCTCGACTTTCGGAAAGACCTATGCCGCCGAGCCGGACGTGCTCGTCGAACAGTTGCTGCGGGATGCCGCGGTCCGCAGTGCCGACACGCTCATGCTCACGATTCCCAGTCAGCTGGGCGTCGAGTTCAACCTGCGGGTCGTCGAGTCGTTCGCGAGGTTCGTGGCGCCCGCGCTCGGCTGGGTGGGCACGCGGGTCTGACCCCCGGCGCCTCGACTCCGAACGGGAATGGGTGCACAGTTAGGGATGCCGGCATCCTGGTCGGCGAAGCCGACGCAAGGAGCACACGATGACCCCCGCCATCCAGGTGTCACGACTGAATCCGGGGATCTTGCAGGCGTTCATGCGCACGCAGGAGCTGCTCGTGCTCGGCACCATACCCGTCGTCGGGAGTGCGACCGCATTGCGACCGCAAGACGTCGACGGATGATCGAGCGACAGATGCGGCCGGCCACCCGGGTCGCCTTGGCTCTGGGGTCCGGCGGCGCACGGGGGTACGCGCACATCGGAGTCATCCAGGTGCTCGAGGAACGCGGCTTCGACATCGTGAGCATCGCCGGCAGCTCGGTGGGAGCGGCCATCGGCGGACTGCACTCCGCCGGAGTCCTCGGTGGGTACACCGACTGGGTGCGCTCGCTCACACAGCGCGACGTCATCCGGCTGCTCGACCCGGCGTTGAATGCGCCTGGTGCGATCCACGCCGAGAAGATCATGACACGCATGAGCGAGATGCTCGGTGGCGCAGTGATCGAAGACCTGCCGATCCCCTACACCGCCGTGGCGACGGATCTGATCCAGCGTCGCGAGGTGTGGTTCCAGAGCGGACCGGTCGATGTCGCCATCCGCGCGTCGATCGCACTGCCGAGCTTCATCACGCCGGTGATGCTGAACGGTCGGCTGCTGGCCGACGGCGGTCTGCTCAACCCGGTGCCCGTCGCACCCACCGCCGGCTCCCGAGCGGACCTGACCATCGCAGTCATCCTCTCCGGCGACGACCCCTCCAGCCGGGCGGTCACCCCGCAGCTGGCCTCCGCCGAACCCGGTCACGTCGACGAATGGCTCGAGCGCTTCCGCCGCACGGCAGCTCAGGTGTTCGACCGAGATCTGATCAGAGCGGTGACCGAGCGCTTCTCCGGCCCGCGCGCAGCGAATCCCGGGACCGCGAGTGCGCACGCAGTCGAGGAGGTGTTCGGCGAACTGCCCCCGGGCCTTCGCATGCGAGACGTGATGCAGCTCTCATTAGAGGTCATGCAGAGTCTCGTGACCGACTATCGGCTTGCCGGCTACCCCGCCGACATCTACGTCACCGTGCCCAAGGCCGCCGCGCGCACGCTCGACTTCCACAAGGCCGACGAGCTGATCGCCCTCGGCAGGGAGCTCACGATCGCCGCTCTGGACCGCGCCGGTCACCGAGGCGGTGACAGCGAGGACGAGCCGGCGCCGTCGCCGGCGTGACCATTACGCGGCGCGCGCGAGGGCCGCAAGCTCCGCGCCTGCGAGCCGCTGAGTGGTCCACTCGACCATCGGCTCGGCACCGAGCGACCGGTAGAACTCGACCGCCGGAGCGTTCCAGTCGAGCACCGTCCACTCCAGGCGGGAGTAATCGCGCTCGATGCACAGCTCGGCGAGCGAGGCGATGAGCGCCTTGCCGTATCCGCGGCCGCGCTGCGACTCGTCGATATGCAGGTCCTCGAGCCAGATGCCGTGGTGTCCGGTCCAGGTCGAATAGGTGAGGAACCAGATCGCGATGCCGACGATCTCGCCCTCACGCTCGACGACGTGCGCGAATGCCTTCGGCTCAGCTCCGAACAGCGTGCGAGTGAGTGCCGGCGCCGTGTTCTCGACGGCATCCGGTTCGCGCTCGTAGACGGCAAGGGCGCGGATGCCCGCGAGGATGCCCTGCTCGTCACCGCGGCGGGCCGCGCGGAGGGTGGCGCCGTCGGCAAGGTTTCGTGGACTCACGCTTCGAGGCTAACGGCGCCGACCGGATGCACCATCACCGGCGCCGCGAGATCGCTAGTCTGACTACAACCCTCCTCGGCGCGGGTCCCCGCCCACCTCAGACGCCGACCCGACCAGCAGAAGGAGCCGACGTGTCTCGTGACGTCCCTCTCCGCGGCCGCCGACGCCTCCTCGCCCTCGCATCACTGGCTGCTGTCAGCGCCGTGCTCGCCTCGTGCACCGCGACTCCGCCGAACGCGAGCTCACCGACGCCGAGCGGTGACCTGATCATCCCCGCCGCGCCCGAGGGTGCACTGCCCGACGCGACCCAGGCCGCGCTGCGGCAGGCGCTCGACGACACCATGGCCGAGTACGGCGTGCCGGGTGCCGCGGTCGGCGTGTGGATTCCCGGCCAGGGCAGCTGGACGACGGCCGCCGGGCTGGCCGATGTCGAGACCGGCACGTCCGCGACCACCGATATGCAGTGGCCCCTGCGCAGCGTGACAAAGTCGGTCACGGTGACGCTCATCCTCGAACTCGTCGACGAGGGCGAGATCGGCCTCGACGACACCATCGACCAGTATGTCGACGGCGTCACCGACGGTGACAAGATCACGCTGCGGGAACTGGCGAACATGTCCAGCGGCAATGCCGACTACACGAACGACAGGTTCGCAGAGGCTTTCAGTGCCGATCCGACGAAGATCTTCACGCTGGAGGAGCTGAACGGCTTCATGCTCGGCGATCCGGCGCAGTTCGCCCCGGGCACGCAGCACGTGTACACGAACGCCAACACAAACCTGCTCGGCGCGGTGGTGGAGGACGTGACCGGCGAGCCGTTCGGCGATGTGGTGAAGGATCGCATCCTCGACCCGCTGCAGCTCGAGAACACCCAGTACACGCTCGAAATCAGCACCTGGGAGAAGCCGCACCCGATCGGCTACGTGCTCGACGACGGCGAGCCGTCAGCGCAGCCCGACAACCTGTCGATCTTCGGACCGGCCGGCTCGATGATCGCCACGATCGACGACATGCGCGTGTGGGGCATCGCCCTGGCCACGGGTGCGCTGCTGACACCCGAGACGCAGGCCGATCGCCTGCTGGGGTCGCCGCTGGAGATCGGTCCGCCGTACGACATCTATGCGCTCGGGATCGGCGAGACGCAGGGCTGGTGGGGGCACAACGGCGAGGGTCTGGGGTTCACGGCCGCCGTGTTCCACAACCCCGACACCGCGGCGACGATCGTGGTGTTCATGAACCTGTCGAACGTGGTGCCGAAGGCGCACCCCGCCGATCAGCTGTTCCGCCGGATCGCGGAGGTGCTGCAGGACTGACATGGCGACAGGACCTGAGCCCGGCTGGTACGACGACGGCCAGGGCAAGCAGCGCTGGTGGGACGGCACTCGCTGGACCGAGCACTTCGTCGACCTGGGTGAGCGCGACATCGAGCTGCACGACGGTGCGGCGCCGCGGGGGCACTCCGCCGCAGCGGGCTGGTACGACGACGGCAGGGGTCGGCAGCGGTGGTGGGACGGCACTCGCTGGACGGATGCCGCACGCTTCAGCGGCACGGAGGACTCGTTCGCCGGCATCATCGTCGATGGGCGGTGGATTCACTTCGGCGGCATCAGCCGGCCCATCGCGGAAGTGACTGCCGCCTCCGTCGAGGGCGGGGCCGAACTGCTGCGCCGTGGCCGCCTCGGCAAGCCCGCGACCGCGCGCGCCCTGCATGGGGGGTCTGGTCCGATCACGCCGCGGCTTCTGCGGCGGGCGGTGGCCGGCGCGACGAGCTACATCCTCGTCGAGGTATCGGGGCAACTCTGGCTCGCGACGGTGCCCGCGGGGCAGGAGGCGCAGGCCCGGCGGTTCGCAGCCTGGATCAACACCTCGGCGCAGCACTACCGGTACCGCTGAGTCCTGGCGAGCGCCGAGGTCGGATCTTCTCGGCGGGTCGGATGTCGCACAGCGCCATCGCCGCCAGGCGTCGCAGCGCGAGGGTCGTCCGCGGCGGTGCTTTCGAAGCCGCGCTCGACTCGCCCCCTTGTATTCGGCACTCGGTGTCCTTAGTGTCGGCATTACCCGGGTGCTGACCGGGGCCCGCCTCAGGGGCTGACGCGCTCGAACGCCACCCTGTGGCGCGTATCCGACGCCGCCCGTCGTAGGTGACGGGCGTCACCCTGCCGGTGGATGCCGGCTTCACAACAAGAAGTGACGACGCAAGTCACTGCATCAAAGGAGATGACAATGGGAAGACTGGACGGAAAGGTTGCCTTCATCACAGGGGGTGCCCGCGGGCAAGGACGCTCGCATGCGGTCCGGATGGCGCAGGAAGGCGCTGACATCATCACGATCGATGTCGCGGCGCAGATCGACACCGTGCCGTACGCCATGGCGACGCCAGCCGACCTCGACGAGACGGTTCGGCAGGTCGAGGCGCTGGACCGGCGCATCGTGGCGAGCATCGCCGACGTGCGCGACTACGACGCGGTCAAGTCCGCACTCGACGCGGGGGTCGCGCAATTGGGCCACCTCGACATCGTGAGCGCCAACGCCGGGATCGAGTCGTTCGCCCCGGCCGAACAGCTGACGGAACAGCAGTTCACCGACATGCTGCAGGTGAACCTGATGGGGGTGTGGCACGCCGCCAAGGCCGCCGTACCGCACCTGCGCGCGGCCGGCGGCGGTTCGATGATCTTCACCAGTTCCATGGCGGGTCTGGCGCCGCTGGCCAATAACGCCCATTACGTCGCCGCCAAGCACGGCGTCGTCGGCCTGATGCGCACGATGGCCGTCGAACTGGCGGCGGACAACATCCGCGTCAACACGGTCAACCCCACCATGGTCAACACCGACATGGTGCAGAACGAGTTCACGTACAAGCTGTTCCGACCCGACCGCGAGAACCCGACGGTGGAGGAGTTCGCAGAGGCGGGGGCCATGATCAATCTGCTCCCGATCGCGTGGGTCGAGCCCGTAGACGTCTCAAATGCGGTGCTGTGGCTGGCATCGGACGAAGCACGCTACGTCACCGGGATCACCCTCCCCGTAGACGCGGGTGCGCTGCTGAAGTGAGACAGGGCGGGCTTCGGTGACCGGAGCCGCGCTCTCAGATTGACGCCGACGGAGACGCTGCTGCGCAGCAGCGTCTCCGTCGCGCATGATGAGCCAGCTCCATCTCGCCGGCCAGCACGGGCGGTGGGTCCTTGGTCCCTATCCGACCTCGCCGAGCAGGAGTATTGCTGAGACCATGACAAAGCTCAGCGGATCGGTGCGGTGGCCGACGATCCACAAGGACGTGGGTGCACTGAAGGTGATGCCGAACCTCGTCGACTATGAGGCGACCTGCACGTCGTTCACCTGGGAATCCGAGCGCCGCTCGCTCTCGGGACTGCCGGGGGGCGGCATCAACATCGCGTATGAGGCGGTCGACCGCCATGCCACCGGTCCGCTTGCGGCCAAGGACGCGCTTCGTTTCGTGCACGCCGACGGGGCCGTTGACGCCCTCACTTACATGGAGCTTGCCGAGAGGACCGACCGCTTCGCGAGCGTACTGCGCGACCTCCGTGTCGGTCGCGGTGAGCGCGTGTTCTCGCTTCTGGGTCGGCGTGCCGAGCTCTACGTCGCCGCGCTGGGGACGCTGAAGAACGCGAGCGTGTTCTGCCCGCTGTTCTCAGCGTTCGGACCTGAGCCGGTGCGACAGCGGATACAACTCGGCAGCGCTCGAGTGCTCGTGACGACCCGTGCGTTCTACCTGAAGAAGATCGTCTCGATTCGCGATGACCTTCCGACGCTGGAGCATGTCCTGCTGGTCGACGGAGACGACGACCAGCCGCAACCGGAGGGAACGCTCCACCTGCCGGCTCTCATGCGTTCTGCGCCACTTGCGGCTCCCATCGCGCGCACCGACGGCGACGACATGGCGCTGCTTCACTTCACGAGTGGTACGACGGGGCTGCCCAAGGGCGCGATCCACGTCCATGACGCCGTGGTGGCGCACTCGGCCACGGGGCGCTTCGCGCTCGACCTGCACCCGGACGACGTCTACTGGTGCACGGCGGACCCGGGATGGGTCACCGGAATGTCGTACGGCGTGATCGCGCCGCTCGTCCACGGGGTGACCGCCATCGTCGATGAGGACGAGTTCGACGCCGATCGTTGGTACAGCATCCTCGAGGAGCAGAAGGTGACCGTCTGGTACACCGCACCCACCGCACTTCGCATGCTCATGAAAGCAGGGAGCGATCGCGTGGCCCTACACGATCTGTCGGCTTTGCGGTTCATCGCGAGCGTCGGCGAGCCGCTGAACCCGGAGGTCGTGGCGTGGGGAGAAGAAACCCTCGGGCAGCCGATCCACGACAACTGGTGGCAGACCGAGACGGGCGGCATCATGATCGCCAACTTCGCCGCCGTCGACGTTCGGCCAGGCTCCATGGGACGACCGATGCCCGGGGTGATCGCCGCCATCGTCCTGCGCGACGAGCACGGAGATCCGGTGATGAACGGCGACGACCCAGCCCTCGCGACCGAACCCGACACGGTGGGGGAATTGGCCCTTCGGACGGGCTGGCCGTCGATGTTCCGCGGCTACCTGGGTGAAGAGGACCGTTATCGCAAGTGCTTCGTGGGTGGCTGGTACCTCACGGGCGACCTTGCTGCCTGCGACGAGGACGGGTACTTCTGGTTCGTCGGGCGAGGCAACGACGTCATCAAGTCTTCCGGTCATCTCATCGGCCCGTTCGAGGTGGAGAGCACGCTGATGGAGCACCCGGCCATCGCCGAGGCCGGGGTGATCGGGATTCCCGACCCCGTGGCGGGGGAGGTCGTCATGGCCTTCGTGGAGCTGCGGTCCGGGTGGGAACCGTCCGACGACCTCCGACGACAGATCATCGGCTTCGCGCGCAAGCGGCTGGGCGCTGCCGTCGCCCCGCGAGAGCTGGAATTCACAGACGCGTTGCCGCGCACGCGCAGCGGGAAGATCCTGCGGCGCCTGCTGAAAGCACGCGAGCTGGGTCTTCCAGAGGGAGACACCTCGACCGTGGAGGTGCCTCGATGAACGCCCCACGCAGCGGCCCTGCACACGAACACGAATCGGACGTGTCCGCCGCGGAGACGAAGAAGGGAGCGGACCTGCTGAAGCAGATGGTGCGCGTCCGGCTCCTCGAAGAGAAGTGCGTCGAGCTGTACAGTGCGGCGAAGATCCGCGGCTTCATGCATGTCTACATCGGTGAAGAGGCGGTCGCGGCGGGAGTGACTTCAGCGCTCGACTCCGAAGACGCCGTGGTGGCCACCTACCGGGAACACGGTCATGCACTCCTCAAGGGCGTCTCCGCCCGGGCCATCCTCGCCGAGATGTACGGCTTCGTCGAGGGTTGCTGCCGCGGCCGTGGCGGATCGATGCACCTCTTCGATCGCGCGACGCACTTCTACGGCGGCAATGCGATCGTCGCGGGAGGCTTGCCCATGGCCGTAGGCCTTGCGCTCGGCGCCTCCATGACGGCTCGTCGGCAAGTGACCGTCTGCTTCTTCGGGGAAGGTGCCGTTGCCGAGGGGGAATTCCATGAGGCGCTCAATCTCGCGGCGCTCTGGCAGCTGCCCGTGCTGTTCTGCTGCGAGAACAACCTCTACGCGATGGGTACCGCTCTGGTCCGCTCCGAGTCGCAGACCAATATCGCTCTGAAAGCCGCCGCCTACGAGATCCCGGCATGGACGGTCGACGGGATGGATGCGCTCGCCGTGGCCGAAGCCGCCCGACGTGCGGTCGACGCCATCCGTTCCGGTGGTGGCCCGCACTTCCTCGAACTGCGTACCTACCGGTTCCGAGCCCATTCGATGTACGACCCGGAGCGCTACCGCGACAAGTCCGAGGTGGCGACGTGGATGGAACGCGACCCGATCGACATCCTGCGGACCCGATTGAGCGAAGGCGGCCGATTCTCCGACGACGACTGGTCAGCGATGCACGCGGAAGTCACCGCGGAGATCGAGGACGCCGTGGCCTTCGCCGAAGGCGGCAGCCCCGAACCGGTCGCCGACCTCACCCGCTTCGTGTACAGCGAGGTCCCCCGATGAAGACCACGTATCGCGAGGCCATGCGCGCGGCCATCCGAGAGTCGCTGCAACGCGACGACCGCGTGTTCCTGATGGGCGAGGACGTCGGAAGCTACGGCGGCTGCTTCGCGGTGAGTCTCGGGCTCCTCGAAGAGTTCGGCCCTGAACGCATCCGTGACACACCGCTGTCGGAGTCCGGATTCGTCGGGGCCGGCATCGGCGCCGCACTCAGTGGCCTGCGACCCATCGTCGAGATCATGACCGTCAATTTCAGCCTGCTCGCCCTCGACCAGATCGTGAACAACGCGGCCAGCCTGCTGCACATGTCGGGCGGCCAGTTCAACGTGCCCATCGTGATCCGGATGACCACTGGGGCCGGTCGCCAGCTCGCGGCGCAGCACTCCCACAGCCTCGAGGGGTGGTATGCGCACATCCCCGGTCTGAGAATCCTGACGCCGGCGACGCTGGCCGACGCGCGCGGAATGCTGTGGACAGCCCTTCAAGATCCCGACCCGGTGCTGATCTTCGAGCACGGCTCGCTGTACCCGGTCGGCGGCGAGATCGCCGATGACGCCGGGGCGGTCGACATCGACAAGGCCGCGATCCGACGCTCCGGCGCCGATGTGACCCTGATCACCTACGGTGGAACGCTGCCGATGGTGCTCGATGCCGCCGACCAGCTGGCCGGCGAGGGCATCGACGCCGAAGTGATCGACCTTCGAACGCTGCGCCCTCTCGATGACGAGACGATCATCACCAGCGTCTGCAGAACGCACCGCGCGGTGGTGGTCGATGAGGGCTGGCGCAGCGGCGGCATCTCGGCGGAGCTGAGCGCCCGGATCAGTGAGCAGGCGTTCTACGATCTGGATGCCCCGGTCGGGAGGGTGTGCAGCGCAGAGGTGCCCATCCCCTTCGCCCGCGACCTCGAGTTGGCGGCCCTGCCGTCGATCGAACGCGTCATCGCAGCCGCGCATGAGGCGGTGGGGCATGGGTGAGTTCCGGATGCCCGCGCTCGGCGCCGACATGGAGCGCGGCACGCTGATCGAGTGGCTGGTCAAGCCTGGCGACCACGTTCACCGTGGCGAACTCGTCGCGGCGGTCGAGACCGACAAGTCGGTGATCGACGTGGAGACGTTCGAAGACGGCATCATCGCCGAGCTGCTCGCGGACGTCGGCGACGTGCTCCCCATCGGGGCACCGCTTGCGCGGATCACTCCCGCACCTGGGTCGGGCGCGGCGGTCGAGCCTCCTCCGGCTGCCGAGAAGGTGGCGTCCCCTCAGACCCCGGTGAGCCGATCGGCGCATCCGAGCGCGCGACCCGCGGTCAGCCCACCGGTTCGTCACCTCGCCAAGACCGTCGGCGTCGACCTGTCCACAGTTCACGGCACCGGTCACGGCGGCGCGATCACGCACGCCGACATCGAGCGCGCCGGGAGCCCGGTGGCACCCACGGCGGACACGGCACCCGGGCGGCGCACGCGGTCCTCGCCTCGCGCGCGAAAACTCGCGGCCGAGCGCGGCATCGACCTCGCAGCGGTCGTGGGCACCGGCCCGGACGGCGTGGTGAAGGCTGACGATGTGCCGGCGGTGACGGATGCGACCCCGACCGCTGTCCTTGCTGAGGAGCCGAAGCGACCTGCCCCGAAGACGCCCAACGCCCCGGCGACGACCGCAGAACGCACAGCGGGTCTGCGTCGGACCATAGCAACACTCATGGCCCGTTCGAAGAAGACCATCCCCCACTACTACCTGAGCACGACCATCGACATGCGGGCCGGCATGTCGTGGATGGAGAGGGCGAATGCCGGACGACCCCTCTCTGCGCGCCTCGTTCCTGCGGCTCTGCTGCTCAAGGCGACGGCCCTCGCCGCACATGAGGTGCCCGAGATGAACGGGTACTTCGTCGACGACCGGTTCCAGCCCAGTACGAGGGTCAATCTCGGGATGGTGGTCGCTCTCAGAACGGGTGGCATCGTTGCGCCGGCGCTCCTCGACGCGGGTGGCCTGGGCCTGGACGAGTTGATGGAGCGCCTGCGCGACGTCGTCAGCCGCGCGCGCGGCGGTCGACTGCAACGCGCCGAGATGGCCGAGGCGACCATGACCGTGACGAATCTCGGCGACCTGGGGGTGGACAGCGTGTTCGGCGTGATCTACCCACCGCAGGTGGCCCTCGTCGGATTCGGTCGCATCGTGAAACGCCCCTGGGTGCACGAGGGAATGATCGGAGTGCGCGACGAACTGACCGCGACCTTGGCTGCCGATCACCGAGTGAGCGACGGGATGCGCGGTGCGCGCTTCCTCAGTCGCATCGACGAACTGCTCCAGGAGCCGGAGAAGCTATGAACATGCAGGAAGCCAGGGCCGCCGTGGCGGCCGCGTTCGCACAGATCGCACCGGATATCGAGCCGTCCGAGCTCACCGAGGATGCCAGGCTGCGCCAGGACCTCGACATCGATTCACTCGACTTGCTGCGACTCATCCAGGTGATCGCAGACACGACCGGTGTCAACACGCCCGAAGACGACTACCGGCAGCTCGCCACGGTGGGCGGCTTCATCCGATACGTCGCCTCGCACGGATGACGCTGCGGCTCCCTGGACTCGCCAACGAGAAATGCCCGTCCATTCGGACGGGCATTTCTCGTTGGTGACCCCAGCGGGATTCGAACCCGCGTTACCGCCGTGAGAGGGCGGCGTACTAGGCCGCTATACGATGGGGCCGCTTGCGCAACCGTTCGATTATGCCATGGGCCCGGCATCCGGACAAATCACGCTCGAGCCCGCCGAGGCCGCTTGCCCAGAGGCATCCGGTCGAGTTGACTCGACGCATGCGAGTCACCAAGCACCACCATGCCGCCCTCACCGTGCACGAGTCGGGAAAAACGCTCGTCATCGATCCCGGATCGTTCACCGACCCGCTCGTCGACCTCGGCGACGTGGTCGCGATAATGCTCACGCATGAGCACCCCGATCACTGGACGCCCGACCACCTCGACCGGTTGCTCAAGAACTCCCCTGACGCCCCGATCTTCGGACCCGAAGGCGTCGCGAAGGCCGCGGCCGGCTACGACATCACCGTCGTGCGCCCCGGCGAAACCGTCACGGTCAAGCCGTTCACGCTGCGCTTCTTCGGTGGCACGCACGCGATCATCCATGAAACCATTCCCGTCGTCGACAATGTCGGCGTGCTCGTCAACGACCAGCTCTACTACCCGGGCGACTCGTTTGCGGTACCGAAGAGCGTCGACGTCGAACTGCTCGCCGCACCCATCGGCGCTCCGTGGCTCAAGGTCGGCGAAGCCATGGACTTCGTGCTCGCCGTCGCCCCGCACCAGGCATTCGGCACGCACGATATGACACTCTCCGTGATCGGTCGCGCGATGCACCGGGCGCGCCTGCGCTGGGCGACCGAGAAGAACGGCGGGGAATTCCTCGAGCTCGACCCCGGCGACTCCGTCGACATGTAGACGTCGACATGTAGACGTCGACATGGAGAGACACAGATGCGCTATTCGGCGTCGAGATCCGTCTCCAGCAGCGTCACCAGCTCGTCGAGAGCCTGCTCGGACCCTTCGCCCTCGGCCTTGAGAGTCACGACGGTGCCTTGCGAGGCTCCGAGACCCATCAGCGAGAGGATGCTGCCCGCGTTGAGGTCGGCACCCCCTTCGACAGCGATCGTGACGGGGATCTTCTTCTCCTGAACGGCCTGCACGAAGAGCTTCGCGGGCCGCGCGTGCAAGCCGGAGCTGCTCGCGATTGTTGCCTGACGTTCTGCCATGGTCTTGCTTGCCTTTCGTAGGAGACTGCTGACTCCAGCATTCCGCATTGGGCATGCGGGTGCGAGGGTTCAGGCCGCAACAGCGGCGACCTGCGGGTTGGCTTCCGCTTCGGCGAGCTCCTTCGGCGCAATGAAGCGCTTGAAGGCGACGACGAGAAATCCGGTCACCACGACACCGGCTGCCAGTGCGACCAGGAAGCCCCAGATCGGGCTGATCGCGAACAGCACGAAGATGCCGCCGTGAGGCGCGTACGACGCCACCTGGAACAGCATGCACAGCGCGCCGGTGACGGCACCGCCGACCATCGAGGCAGGGATCACCCGGAGCGGGTCGGCCGCCGCGAACGGAATCGCACCCTCGGAGATGAATGACGCTCCCAGCAGCCAGGCCGCCTTGCCGTTCTCCCTCTCGACCGGCGTGAACAGCTTGCGTGCCAGCACCGTGGAGGCCAGCGCCATCGCCAGCGGCGGGACCATGCCCGCAGCCATGACCGCGCCCATGATGTACAGCGGAGCCGGGTTGTCGACAGATCCGGCGGCGAGGCCGGCGACCGCGAACGAGTACGCCACCTTGTTGATCGGACCGCCGAGGTCGAAGCACATCATGAAGCCGAGGATGATGCCGAGCACCACCGCGGATCCACCTGACCCGGTGAGGCTGTTCAGCCAGTCGGTCAGCCAGGTCATCAGCGTCGCGATCGGGCGACCGAGGAACAGGATCAGCAGACCCGAGGCGACGATCGACCCGACGAGCGGGATGATGACGACCGGCATCAGGCCGCGCAGCCAGCGCGGAGCGGGCAGGCGCCCGAGCCACCAGGCCACGAGACCGGCCAGCAGACCGCCGACGATACCGCCGATGAAGCCCGCGTTCATGAGCACTGCGACCGCACCGGCCACGAAGCCCGGTGCGATACCCGGGCGATCGGCGATCGCGAAGGCGATGTACCCGGCCAGCGCCGAGACGAGGAAGCCCATCGAGGTCGCGCCGATCATGAACAGCACCGCGCCGAGGTACTGACCAAGGGGTCCGAAGGGCGACGTGATGTCAGTGGTCGGCAGGTCCCACAGCGAGTTCTGCGTGATGATCGTCGAGGCGTTGGCGGTGATCTCGTAGCCCCCGAGGGCGAAGCCCAGAGCGATGAGCAGACCGCCACCGGCGACGAACGGGATCATGTAGCTGACACCGGTGAGCAGGATCCGCTGGATGCGGGCACCGAATGAGATCTGAACCGTCGAGCTCGCTCCCGCCTCATCAGCGGTGCCGCTGACACGAGCGCCGTTCGGGTTCTTCGCGGTCGCGATCGCCTCGGCGATGAGCGCGTCGGGCTGCTCGATGCCGCGCTTGACTCCCGACCGCACGACCGGCTTGCCGGCGAAGCGACCGGGCTCGCGCACATCCACGTCGGTCGCGAAGATGACGGCATCAGCGTTCGCGATCACGTCGTTGGGCAGCGCCTGATAGCCGCTCGAGCCCTGCGGCTCGACGACCAGGTCGATTCCCGCCTTCTTGCCGGCCGCGGTCAGGGCGTCGGCTGCCATGAACGTGTGCGCGATGCCGGTCGCACATGCGGTGACTGCGACGAGGCGGGCCGGGTGGCCGTTGATGCTGAGTGCGTCGGAGGCGGATGCCGCGGCCGTGGCGGCGGCAGCCGGAGCAGCTGCAGCAGCCGGTGCGGGGGCGGCATCCGCCTCGCCGATCGCGGTGCGCACGATCGCGACGACCTCGTCGGGAGTCGCGGCAGTGCGCAGGCCGGCGGTGAAGTCATCCTGCATGAGGCTGCGGGCGAGCTTCGACAGCACCGCCAGGTGCGCCTCGGCAGCACCCTCGGGTGCGGCGATGAGGAACACCAGGTCGGCGGGTCCGTCCGAGGCACCGAAGTCGACACCGGGCTTGAGTCGCGCGAAAGCGAGCGACGGGGTGACGACGGCCGAGCTCTTCGCGTGCGGGATCGCAATGCCGCCGGGAAGGCCGGTCTCGTCCTTCTGCTCACGGGCCCACGCGTCGGCGAACAGCGCCTCGGGGTCCGTGGCGCGACCCTGGGCGGTCACCCGTGCGGCGAGGGCACGGATCACGGCCGCCTTGTCGGCGCCGAGCGGGGTGTCGAGAGACACCAACTCTGGCGTGATGGTCTGGGACACGATGACCTCCTATGGTCTGCACAGCGTTGGAGCGGTGGGGTGGGATCAGGTGGCGAGCTGTCGGACGACGACCTCGCCCGCGGGCAGGTCGTCGGGGGTGGGAGCCTGAGTGCCGGGGAGGGAAGCTGCGGCCGCGCCGTAACGGACCGACCGACGCAGCCGGCCGGGCGGGTCCTCACCCGCGACATCTGCCAGCAGGTAACCGGCGAGCGAGCTGTCGCCGGCGCCGACCGTGCTGACGACACGGATGCGCGGGGGTGTCGCCTGCCACGCTCCGTCGGCGCCCACGAGCACGGCGCCGTCAGCGCCCAGCGTGACGAGCGCGGCCGCGACCTTTGCGGGAACGAGCGCGCGGGCAACGGGCAGCACCGCGGTGGCGAGGTCTGCGCCCGGCTCGAGATCCACTCCGACGAGCTCGGCGAGTTCTTCGTCGTTCGGCTTGATGAGGTCGGGCGATGACCCTTCGACCACGGCCCGCAGCGCCGCACCCGAGGTGTCGATCGCGATGCGGGGGGCGTCGGCTCCCCAGCGGCCGCGCACGGCACGGGTGATCTCGACGTAGAGAAGGTCCCCCGCGCCCGGCGGCAGCGAGCCGGCGAGCACGAGCCAGCTCGCACCCTCGCTCGCCTGGACGACGGCGGCGATCAGCGCGTCCACGTCGGTCGGCGAGAGGGTCGCGCCGGGAAGGTTGAGTTTCGTGGTGACGCCGTCGGGGTCGGTGATGGTCACGTTCGCGCGCACGTGGCCCTCGACCGGAACGATCCGGGCCGGAACGTGCGAGGCCCGCAGCGCGGAGGCGAAAGGGTCTTCTTCGGCCAGCGGGAGAACCGCCAGCGCCTCCACGCCGGCGGCGGCGACGACTCGGGCGACGTTGATGCCTTTGCCGCCGGCGTCTTCGCGGGCCGAAGCAGCAGACTGCACCTCGCCGGGCTGCAGCGCGGCATCGAGGGTGATCGTGCGGTCCAGCGACGGGTTCGCGGTGAGAGTGACGATCCGTCCATGGTTGACAGAAGTCATGCGAGCCACACCTCCACACCGGCGTCGGAAAGCGCTTCCGCCAGCTCGGCATCGGGCGCGGCATCCGTCACGAGAACATCGATCGCATCGAGGGACGAGAAGCTGACGAGCAGTTCGCGTCCGAGCTTCTCGGAGTCGGCGACGACAACGACGCGGCGTGCAGCCCGCACGATCGCGGACTTGACCGCCGCCTCGTCGGGGTCGGGCGTGCTCAGGCCGAAAGAGGCCGAGATGCCGTTGGTGCCGAGGAATGCGATGTCGGGTCGCAGCCGTTCGATCGCGCGCACGGTGTCGGCACCGACAGCGGCCGCGGTGACGGTGCGCACGCGTCCGCCGATCACGGTGAGGGCGGCATCCGGCGCGCCCGCCAGCGTGTGCGCCAGGGTCATCGCATGCGTGACGATCTCGGCCTGACCGGCCGTGATCGCCAAGCGATCGGCGAGTTGGGCGGCGACGGCGTCGGTCGTCGTGCCGGCGTCGAGGTAGAGCGAGCCACGGAACCGGTCTCCGATGAGCTCGAGCGCACGACGTGCGATCGCCGCCTTCGCATCCCTGCTCAGGTGGGAGCGTTCGGCGAGCGTCGGCTCGGCGGTGCTGTCCCGATCGCGGGTGACCGCGCCCCCGTGGACGCGGCGCAGGGCGCCGATGCGCTCGAGCTGGTCGAGGTCGCGGCGCACGGTCTCTGTGGTCACCTTGAAGCGGCGGGCCAGTTCGATGACGCTGACGCGGCCCTCATCGAGCAGCAGCCGCTCGATGAGCTCCTTGCGCTCCATTGCGTACATGCGAACTCCTCCGTGAATTTCCCACACATTACAACACAAAACAACACATACACAACCCATTGCCTGAATCGGCGCTGTCGAGGGGTGCACGAATAGCCCTCGACCGAATTCGATAGCCACCAGAACCTCGTTCGGGGGCTGGTGACGAGCCCTGCCGGATCGGTTCCGGATGCCGTCCACGCCTCAAGTCCGTAGAAGGCTGGTAGCGCATGGGGACTCGGCAAGGGACGCCATACATCTGAAGATCCCGTTCGACGCCGTCGATGAACGGCGCCGAGGCTGGTGTGGCGATCGGGTGAGGCGCCAGGATGTGGGCGAAGAGCCGGGGAAACGAAAAACCCCCGCTCAGCGGGGGTTTTCGGATGGCTGGGGTACCTGGACTCGAACCAAGAACAAAGGTACCAGAAACCTCCGTGTTGCCAATTACACCATACCCCAAGGCGCCGAGCAGAAGCTCGTGCCAAGGATCGAGTCTACGCGATGCGAGCAAGTCGGCCAAACCGGCGCCTCGCGAGACCGGCCCTACTCGGCGCGGAACTCCCCCAGTGCGACCAGGCGGCGGATCGACTCGGCCTTGCCGAGCAGCTCCATCGACTCGAACAGCGGCGGCGAGACGCGGCGACCGCTGACGGCTACACGCAGGGGCCCGTATGCGACGCGCGGCTTGATCGCGAGCCCCTCGATGAGCGTGGCGGCGAGGGCTTCCTGCACGGCGGCTGCGGTGAACTCGTCCTCCGGGATGAGCTCGAGCGCCCCCACGGATGCCGCCAGAACGACCCCCGTGTTGTCGGGAAGCCCCGCCAAGGCGTCCTCGGTGTAGAAGATCTGGTCGGTGAACAGGAACCGAAGCAGGTTCGGCGCGTCGCCGAGCAGCTGCAGACGCTCCTGGATGAGCGGCGCTGCCTTGCTCAGCATGGACTCGTCCGCCCTGCTCAATGGGACGGTCAGAACGCCTTCCGCCGCAAGGTAGGGGACGATGCGCGCAGCGAAATCGTCGGGCTGCAGCATCCGGATGTGGTCGCCGTTGATCGACTCGGCCTTCTTCTGGTCGAAACGGGCTGGATTCGGGTTGACGTTCACGATGTCGAACGCCGCGACGAGCTCGTCGAGCGAGAATACATCGCGGTCGTGCGAGAGAGACCAGCCCAGCAGCGCGAGGTAGTTCAGCAGGCCCTCGCGGATGAAGCCCTTCTCACGCTGCAGGAACAGGTCCGCCTTCGGGTCGCGCTTGGAGAGCTTCTTGTTGCCCTCGTCCCCCAGCACAAGAGGCATGTGGGCGAAGCGCGGGATGAATGTCGTCACGTCGGCGTCGATGAGCGCACGGTAGAGGGCGAGCTGGCGCGCGGTCGAGGGCATGAGGTCTTCACCGCGGATCACGTGAGTGATGCCCATGAGAGCATCGTCCACCGGGTTCACGAAGGGGTAGAGCGGCACTCCGCCGGCACGGACGACCACGAAGTCGGGGAAGGACCCGGCTGGAAAGGTCACCTCGCCGCGGATGAGGTCGACGTAGGTGAGGTCTTCGTCGGGGACGCGCAGCCGCCACGCCGGCTCACGGCCCTCGGCGCGGTACGCCGCCTTCTGCTCGTCGGTCAGGTCGCGGTCGAAGTTGTCATAGCCGAGCTGCTTGGCCCTGCCGGCCGCCTCGTTGCGGGCGTCGATCTCCTCGGGGGTCGAGTAGCTCTCGTACACCGCGCCCGTGGCTTTGAGCTTGTCGAGCACCTCGAAGTAGATGTCATGGCGCTGCGACTGGCGGTAAGGCGCGTGGGGGCCACCGACCTCGACACCTTCGTCCCAATCGATCTCGAGCCACCGCAGGGCGTCGAGCAGCTGGTGATAGCTCTGCTCGCTGTCGCGCGCTGCGTCGGTGTCTTCGATGCGGAACACCAGCGTGCCGCCGTTGTGCCGGGCGTATGCCCAGTTGAAGAGCACGGTTCGGATCAGCCCCACGTGCGGAAGCCCGGTGGGCGAGGGGCAGAAGCGCACGCGCACGTCGGCGCCGGCGGCGGTCGTGGTGCGGGGATCGGGGGTAGACATCGTGTCCCAGCTTAGTTCGCGGATGCCGCGGGTCTGAGTCAAGGTCGGCACGACGTCAGGCGCCACCCGATGCCGTGCATGTCGTCGATCGCTAGGTCGCACGGGTTCCGGCGGCCACCCTCCCCAAGGGCGCGAGGGCGATGACGCCCACCACGGCGATGCCGACGAGCAGCGCGAGTCCGCCGTAGCCGATCCAGCCGAGGATCACGCCCGCGAGAATGGCGCCGGTCGCGGCGACGATGCTCATCGTGAAGTCGCTGAGGCCCTGGCGACGGGTGCGCTGGCCCTCGGACGAGGCTTCGGTCAGCAGCGCGGAACCGGCGACCGTGGTCGCGCTCCAGCCGAGTCCGAGCAGGATCAGGCCGACCGTGACCGCGATCGGCGAGTCCTGGCCGAACGAGGCGGTCACGAGCGCGGCCGCGACGATCACCTGCCCGAGCAGGATGGTCGGGACGCGGCCGAGGCGGTCGGCCAGGATGCCGAACACAGGTGACAGGGCGTACATGCCGGCGATATGCAGGCTCAGAGTGATGCCGATGATCGTCAGGGTCGCGCCCTGGTGCAGCAGATGCACCGGCGTCATCGCCATGACGGCGACCATGACCCCATGGGCCGCGGCGATCGCGAAGATCGCGTAGCGGGCTGCACGGGGCTGGTCCGGCTTCGCGATGGGGGTCGATTCGGTGTTCGCATCAGCATCCGAAACCACGCGCTGGGCCAGCAGCAGCGGGTCCGGCCGCAGTGCGGCGAAGTACAGTGCGATGGCGAGCACCTGTCCGACGATCGTGAAGACATACGGTCCCGTGAGGGGCGGCATCCCGAGCGCCTCGCCGGCAACCTCTCCGGGACCGGTCAGGTTGGGGCCGAGCACCGCACCGATCGTGGTCGCCCACACGACGATCGACAGGTCGCGGCCCCGCGAGGCGTCGGTCGCCAGGTCGGCCGCCGCGAAGCGCGACTGCAGGTTCGCCGCCTGGCCTCCGCCGACCAGCAGGAAAGCAGCCAGCAGCAGCGGGAACGAGCGGATGCCGACCGCCAGCACCACGAGGGTGACCCCGACCAGCGCGATGGCCATGCCCGTCGCGAGGGAGAGCCGTCGGCCGCGCCGCCGGGCCAGCCGCGCGAGAGGAATCGCGCTCAGCGCGGTGCCGAAGGTGACCGCGGCCGCGGCGAGCCCCGAGAAGGTCTCATCGCCGGAGATGTCGGCGGCCAGCACCGCTCCGAGCGAGAGCGTGGCCCCGAACGCGATGCCGCCGAGCACCTGCGCGACGGAGAGCACGCCGACCGTGCGGCGCTGGACGCGTGCGATCTCCGCTGTGGTGAGCGGTGCTGTCAACGACGCCGGAACGCTATCCATGGGTCCGGGTCACCCGTTACGGGCGCTGTTGCGCAGGGTGCCCAGGCCCGAGATCTCGACGTCTATCGTGTCGCCCGCGACGAATGCTCCGACGCCCGAGGGCGTGCCGGTGAGGATGACGTCGCCGGGCAGCAGCGTGAAGGCCGCCGAGGCGTACGCGATGATGTCGGCGACCGAGTGGATCATGTCGCTGAGCGGTGCGCGCTGGGCGACCTCGCCGTTCAGGCGCGTCTCGAGGGTCGCTGATGCCACGTCGAAATCCGTCTCGATCGCGGGGCCCAGCGGGCAGAACGTGTCGAAACCCTTCGCGCGCGCCCACTGACCGTCGGTCTTCTGAAGGTCGCGGGCGGTGATGTCGTTCGCGATCGTGTAGCCGAAGATGACCTCCGCGGCCCGCTCGACTGCCACGTTCTTCGCGATCGAGCCGATCACCACAGCCAGTTCGCCCTCGAACGAGGTGAATTGCGACTGCTTCGGACGCACGATGGCGTCGCCGGGGCCGATCACCGAGGTGTTCGGCTTCAGGAAGAGCATCGGCTCGGCCGGGACCTCGTTGCCGAGCTCTTCGGCGTGCGCACGGTAGTTGCGCCCGACGCACACGACCTTGGACCGAGGGATGACCGGCGCCAGCAGCGTGACTTCGCTCAGCGGCACACGCTCCCCCGTTGTGTCGAACCCTGCGAACATCGGGTCGCCGTCGAGCACCACCAGATCGGCGTCGTCGACGATGCCGTAGCGGATGGTGTCCTGGTGGCTGAAGCGGGCGATCCTCACCGGATCAGCCTACTCAGCCCTGGCGACCAGGTCAGGCGTCCAGGCGCAGCATCCAGCCGTGCCGGTCCTTCGCACGCCCGTACTGGATGTTCGTCAGCTCGCGGCGCAGCTCGAGCGCGAGCGTGCCGATGGGCTGCTCGTCGAAGAAGTCCTTTCCCTTCAGCGCGCCGATCGGCGTGACGACGGCGGCCGTGCCGCAGGCGAACACCTCGACGATATCGCCAGAAGCCACGCCCTGGCGCCACTCGTCGAGCGGCACGGCACGCCCCTCGACCTTGTGGCCGCGATCCATCGCAAGCTGCAGGATCGAGTCGCGCGTGATGCCCTCGAGGATCGACGGCGACTGCGGAGTCACGAGCGTGCCGTCCTTGTAGACGAACACGATGTTCATTCCGCCGAGCTCTTCGACGTTGCGGTCGGCGTCGAGGAATACCACCTGGTCGCACTCGTTCTCGTAGGCCTCGGACTGCGGCAGCAGCGACGCGGCGTAGTTGCCGCCGGTCTTGGCTGCGCCCGTGCCCCCCTTGCCGGCGCGCGCGTAGTCCTCCGACAGCCAGATCGAGACCGGCTGCACACCGCCCTTGAAGTAGGCTCCGGCTGGCGAGGCGATCACGTAGTAGTTGACCTTGCGCGCCGGACGGACGCCGAGAAAGGCCTCCTTGGCGAACATGAAGGGCCGCAGGTAGAGACTCTGGTCCGCGCCCGACGGCACCCATTCGCCGTCGACGGCGATGATCTCGCGCAGCGACTGGATGAAGTACGACACCGGCAGCTCAGGCAGCGCGAGGCGCCGTGCCGACCGCTGCAGGCGGCGGCCGTTCTGCTCGGGACGGAACGTGTGGATCGAGCCGTCCGCATGGCGGTACGCCTTGATGCCCTCGAAGACCTCCTGACCGTAGTGCAGCACGGCAGCTGCCGGGTCGAGGGCGATCGGACCATACGGCTGTACGCGAGGGCGATGCCAGCCGCCGCCGACCGACCAGCAGATGTCGACCATGTGGTCGGTGAAGTTCATGCCGAACCCGGGGTCGGCGAGGATCGCGTCGCGCTGCGCGGGGTTCTTCGCGGCGGGATTCCTTGTCACAGCGAACTCGAGGGGGGCGAGTCCGGTGTCAGGGTCGATTCCGATGAGTGTCATGTCACGTCCAAGCGATGAGTGAGCCCACGGGGTGGGCGAGGTCCAGATTACGCCTGCAGTCGAGCGACGATCGCGTCGCCGATGTCGGCCGTCAGGCGGGCGGCGCCGCCGCGTTCCGCGATGTCGTCCTCGACAGCGCGGGTGACACGCTGGGCCTCGTCATGCAGCCCGAGATGATCGAGCAGGAGCGAGATCGAGAGGATCGCGGCCGTGGGGTCGGCCTTCTGCTGCCCCGCGATGTCGGGCGCCGAACCATGAACGGGCTCGAACATCGACGGGAACGCGTCATCCGGGTTGATGTTCCCGGACGCTGCCAGACCGATGCCACCGGTGACGGCGCCGGCCAGGTCGGTCAGAATGTCGCCGAAGAGGTTGTCGGTGACGATGACGTCGAAACGAGACGGGTTTGTGACCAGGAAGATCGTCGCCGCGTCGACGTGCAGATAATCTACCGCTACTTCGGGGTGCTCTTTCGCCACGTCGTCCACGATCCGCTGCCACATGCCCCCGGCGTGCACGAGCACGTTCGTCTTGTGCACGAGCGTGAGCTTGTTGCGGCGACGGCCGGCGAGGGCGAACGCGTAGCGCACGACCCGCTCGATGCCGTAGGCGGTGTTGACGGATGTCTCGTTCGCGACCTCGTGCGGGGTGCCCTTGCGGATCGACCCGCCGTTGCCCACATACGGTCCCTCGGTGCCCTCGCGCACGACCACGAAATCGATCTCGCCCGGATCGGCGAGCGGCCCCGGCGCACCGGGATAGAGCTTCGACGGGCGCAGGTTGACGTAGTGATCGAGCTCGAACCGCAGCTTCAGCAGCAGGCCGCGTTCGATGTTCGCATCCTTCAGGCGCGGGTCGCCGGGCACTCCCCCGACAGCGCCGAGCAGGATCGCGTCGTGAGCCTTGATCGCCGCGAGGTCGGCATCCGTCAGCGTGTCGCCGGTTTCGAGGAAGCGCGCGGCTCCCAGCGAGAATCGCGTCCTCTCGAACCGGATGCCCGAGTCTGCCGTCGCAGCGTCGAGAACCCTCTCCGCCTCGGCGATGACCTCGGGGCCGATGCCGTCTCCCGGGATGACGGCCAGTTTCACGACACGCGACATTGCTCTCCTTCTCCCCCTGCCAGCGTACCGGCGCTCAGAACTCCTTCGTTTCGGTGGCACCGGCGCGGAAGAGCCCCGCAGATACGGAGGACCACCAGCCGCAAGCGCGCGGATTGGAGGAGTTCTGCTCGCGTTCAGTGCTCGGCGGGCACGCGCTTCTGGCGGCCGCCGAGGGTCAGGGCGGCGATCACGGCGGCGATCACGATGAGACCGGCGCCGATGAGCGCGGTGACCCCGACTCCTGCGTCGAATGCGTGGGCTGCGGCATCCCGCAGCGCCTGGCCGAGGGTGTCGTCGAGTGTGTTCGAGGCTGCGACGGCACCGGCCAGGGTCTCGCGCGCGGTATCGGCCGCTTGCCCGGGAAGGCCTGCGGGCAACGCCAGATTGGCGCGGTAGAACACGGCGAGCAGGCCACCGATGATCGTGGTGCCCAGCACCGCGCCGAGCTCGTAGGCCGTCTCAGAGACAGCGCTGGCGGCACCGGCCTTCGCCGGCGGGGCGCTGGCCAGGATCAGCTCGTTCGACACGGTCTCGGCAGCGCCGATGCCGACGCCGAGCGACACGAACGCGGCGATCAGCAGCGGGAGCGCGCCGGCACTCGTACTCACCGCGACCAGCAGGTAGCCGAGGACCGAGAAGCTCAGCGCGACGGGCACGACGACGCGCGGCGCGACGCGCTTGGCGATCGGCACGACGCCGATGCCGGCGACGATCATCGCGAGCAGTCCGGGGACGAGCGCGAGCCCGGCCTGCATCGGCGACAGGCCGACGATCAGCTGCAGGTGCTGCGCGACGAAGTACAGGAAGCCTACGAGCCCGATCACGCTCAGCAGGTTCACCAGCACCGAGCCGGAGAAGGTCGGGCGGCGGAACAGGGCCATGTCGAGCATCGGCGTCTCGAGGCGGTTCTGACGGCGCACGAACAGCACGCCGAAGACGACTCCGGCCACGATGAGCACGATCGGCAATGGGCTCTCGGTCCCGTGCACCGCGAACTCCTTGATCGCGTAGACGATCGGAACCATGGTCAGCAGCGACAGCGCGACGCTGAGCGGATCGAACCTGCCCGGGTTCGGGTCGCGGCTCTCGGGCACCAGGATCGGCACCAGGATCAGCAGCGGCACGAGAACCGGCACGGCGATGAGGAACACGGCACCCCAGGCGAAGTGCTCGAGCAGGATGCCGCCCACCACGGGGCCCAGTGCGGCACCGGCCGAGAACCCGGCGGCCCACACCGCGATCGCCAGGCGGCGCTGGTCGCGGTTGGTGAAGATGCTGCGCAGCAGCGACAGGGTCGAGGGCATCAGCATGGCGCCGAAGACGCCCATCGCCGCGCGGGCGGCGATGAGCCACTCGGCGCTCGGCGCGAATGCGGCCAGGGCCGACACGACGCCGAAGCCGGTCGCGCCGATGAGCAGCATCCGTCGTCGTCCGAATCGGTCGCCGAGCACTCCCATGGTCACCAGCAGGCTGGCCAGCACGAGGGGGTACGCGTCGATGATCCAGAGCTGCTGGGTCGCGGTGGGCTCGACGTCGAGCGCGATCTGCGGAAGCGCGAAGCTCAGCACGGTGTTGTCGACGGAGACGAGCAGCACCGGCAGCATGAGCACGACGAGCGCCACCCAGCCGCGCCAGCCCACCCGTGTGGCCTGCGCGTCGGCGATGGCGATGTCTTGCGTCAGAGTAGTCATCATATATAAACCGTCCAGTCGGTATAGTAACAGATGTGACTGAGCGGGCGCAGGGCAGGCACTCGATACGATCAAGCCCATGAGCCGTCCGCCGCACGCCCGCGAGAGCGTGCTCGACGCGTTCGAGGCGATCCTGATCGACGAGGGCGAGCGCGCTGCGACGATGGATGCCACGGCCCGGGCCGCGGGGGTATCCAAGGGCGGCCTGCTCTATCACTTCGGTTCGAAGGATGCGCTCGAGTCGGGAGTGATCGACCGACTCGACGCCCTGGTCACCGACGACATCACGGCCATGTCGACCGCGCCGGAAGGGCCGATCGCGTACTTCCTGAGGTCATCGGTCATGCAGAACGACCCGCTGGACCGCGCGATCCTCGCGACCTCGCGGCTCGCGCAAGGCGGAAACGTCTCTGCAAGCACCGCGCTGCGCGATGTGCGCGAGCGGTGGGGCGATGCGCTTCGTCCGCACACGAAGGACGCCGCATCCCTCGATCTGGTCATGCTCGTGAGCGACGGCCTTTACTTCAACAACGCGCTGGCCGGTGGCAATATCCCGGGTCCGGTGCCCCGCGGCGCCGAGATGGACGCGCTGATCGCGCTGGTGGAGCGCGCCGCACGGCGCTGAGTCACCCAGCGGCGACGCCTACGGCTCGGTGATCTCGATCTGCCGGAAGAGGTCGGCCTGAACCGCATCGCGCAGTTCGAAGAGCATCTCTTCGGGAACCAGTGAGTCCACGGTGAGCACCGAGAGCGCGCGGCCGCTCGCATCGGGGTGCGCGACTTGCAGGCCGGCGATGTTGATGCCCGCATCGCCGAGGGTCTTGCCGTAGATGGCGACGATGCCGGGGCGATCGGCATAGCGCATCACGATGTGGTGCTGCTCCAGCGCCACCTCGATCTCGTAGCCGTTGATGCCCACCACCTTGGGAACCATGCGGGTTCCGGCGAGGGTGCCGGCGATCGTGAGCACTGTCGCGTCCGAGAGCGTCCCGCGCAGGATCGTGAGGTTGCGGTACAGCGGACTGTCGGCCTCGACGATGAGCCGGGTCTCGATGCCGCGCTGCTCGGCGAACAGCGGCGCGTTCACGTACGAGACGTTCTCGCTGATGACGTTGGTGAGGATGCCCTTGAGGGCGGCGAGGCGGTAGACGCTGACGTCGTAGGCGGCGAGTTCGCCCCGCACCTCGATGTCGAGGGAGGTGAGCGCGGCGTGCGCGAGGCCGGTGAAGAACTGCCCCAGCTTCTCGACCAGGGCGATGCCCGGGCGCACGAACGGATCGATGATCCCGCCCGCGACGTTGACGGCATCCGGAACCAGGTCGCCCTCGAGCGCGAGCTTGACCGAACGCGCAACCGAGACGCCGGCCTTCTCCTGCGCCTCGTCGGTGCTCGCGCCGAGATGCGGCGTGACGACCACGTTCGGCAGGTCGAGCAGGCGCGAAGCGGTCGAGTCCGTGGCCGGCGGCTCGGAGGTGAACACGTCGAGGCCGGCACCGGCGATGACACCGGTGGTCAGGGCGGTGTGCAGCGCATCCTCGTCGATGAGACCGCCGCGGGCCACGTTGATGACGAACGCGGACGGCTTCATGAGCGCGAGTTGCTCGGCGCCGATCATCCCGGTTGTCTCGGGGGTCTTCGGCATGTGCACGGTGACGAAATCGCTCTGGCGCAGCACCTCGTCGAACGAGAGCAGCTCCACCTGCAGCTGCTGAGCACGTGTAGGTGTCACGTAGGGGTCGTACCCCACGACGCGCACGCCGAATGCGCGCAGCCGCTCGGCGATCAGTGCGCCGATGCGGCCCAGGCCGACGATGCCGACGGTCTTCTCGAAGAGCTCGGTGCCGGTGTAGGCGCTGCGCTTCCACTGACCGCCGGCGAGCGAGGCGTGTGCGTTCGGGATGTGCCGGGCGAGGCTCAGGATGTGGCCGATCGTGAGCTCGGCGGCCGAGATGATGTTCGAGGTCGGCGCGTTGACCACCATCACGCCCGCGGTCGTCGCCGCCTTGATGTCGACGTTGTCGAGGCCCACGCCGGCACGTGCGATGACCTTGAGCTGCGGCGCAGCGGCGATCGCCTCGGCGTCGACCTTGGTCGCCGACCTGACCAGCACCGCGTGGGCGTCGGCGAGTGCTGCAAGCAGCACGGGGCGGTCAGTGCCGTCGATCTGGCGGACGTCGAAGTCCGGACCCAGTGCGTCGATCGTGGCGGGAGAGAGTTCTTCGGCGATGAGCACAACAGGCTTCGTCACGACAGCGGATCCTTTGGAGCGTGGGCACGCAGGACGCGGCCGGGGAAAGACGAGTGGATGCTGCGCCGCACGCCATCGGGGCGCATTCATGTCACACTCTATCGGCTCGGCCCGCGCGGTCCCGCGCGTGTGACGACCGCCGAGGCGGGATCAGTTCAGCAGGGATGCCGTGTTCAGGGTCGTGTACGCGACGACATTGAGCCAGAACACCGCGGTCAATGCGAGCCCGGTGAGCATCACGAGGATGAAGTGATGCGCAGGTCGCCGCCACCCGATCGCGAGGGCGGCGCCGAATGCGATGATCGGAAACACCGTGGCGAAGATCCAGATGAACCAGCCGAGCGCGTTCAGGCCGGTCAGCAGCTGTGCGGCCTGGATCAGGTTGCCCAGCGCGTTCCACACCGCGTACGCGTAGAACAGGCCGAACACCCCGGCGATGGCGACGACCAGCCACGTGGGGTTGGTGCGCTTGAGCGTCGTGCTGCTCACTGTCCCACCGTCCCGATCATGACGAACGGCCACGGCAGCAGCAGCGCCGCACCGGCGATGAGCCATGCGAATCGCGCCCACGGCTTCGAGCGCATCGTGAGCAGGAAAACGGTGCCGAACCACAGGAGCGGTGCGAGGACGGCGAGCCAGAAGGCACCTTGGTACATCAGGTCGGTCAGCAGATACGCGTTGCGCGGAACGTCTTGGAGTCGCAAGCCCCCGATCACCCAGCCGATCGCGTAGATCAGGTACACCCCGCCAAGGATGCCGAGGGTGATCAGCGTCGCATTGCCCATCGGCGTGCGACCGCCGGGCATCGTGATCGACCCGTCCGCGTGGACGTGACCCACTTCGTCGCTGCCCTTGCCGACCGCGGTGAAGCCGTCCGGGAGTGCCTTGGGCTCGGCATCCGCCGTCGACGCATCCGGATGGGCCTCGGATTCGACCCCCGTGTCGGGCTCGGGCTCGGGCTCGCGGTCCGCCGGCGGTACGGTCGCGGCAGGCTTCGCTCCGACATCGAGCGTCGGATCGTCGTCACCGCCCCATGCGAGGGCGTCGTCGTCTGTGCCACGGGCCATGTTCTCAGCGTAGCCGCGCCGTCTTCGCGGCGCAGCGAGGTGCCCGGCCAGCGATCCTCCGCGTCGGCCGGGCACTCGGTCCTGAGAACCGCAGACCCGTTCACTGCGCCGTCACGAGCAGTCGCTCGATGCGAGTTCGCCGAGATCAGCCATGATCAGGGATTTCCTGCCCGAATCAGCATTGGTTCGGGCTGCTGGGAAGGAGTGGAACCCGCGTGGAAAGATACAAAGGGCCGCCCCTTATGGGGGCGACCCTTTTCGTACCGCGACATCGGAGATGCGCGCGGAACTCGGAGAATCACACCGATTCGATCCGAATCCGGCGCGATTCTCCGAAATCGCGAAAGGTCAGCGTGCCGCTGAACCCTCGATGTAGTCGGAGTCGGTCTGCTTCCACGCGAAAAGCGCGCGCAGCTCCTTGCCGGTCGCCTCGATGGGGTGGTGTGCACCCTTCTCGCGCAGCTCGAGGAACTCGGGGGCACCGGCATCCTGGTCCGCGATGAACCGCTTGGCGAACGCACCCGACTGGATGTCGCCGAGAACGGCCCGCATGTTCTCCTTGACGTGCGGGTCGATCACGCGCGGACCGGAGACGTAGTCGCCGTACTCGGCCGTGTCGGAGACCGACCAGCGCTGCTTGGCGATGCCGCCCTCCCACATGAGGTCGACGATGAGCTTGAGCTCGTGAAGCACCTCGAAGTACGCGATCTCAGGCTGGTAGCCCGCCTCGACGAGCGTCTCGAATCCGTACTGCACCAGCTGCGAGGTGCCGCCGCAGAGCACGGCCTGCTCGCCGAACAGGTCGGTCTCGGTCTCTTCGGTGAAGGTGGTCTTGATCACGCCGGCGCGGGTGCCGCCGATCGCCTTCGCGTACGACAGCGCCAGGTCCCACGCCGTGCCCGACGCGTCACGCTCGACCGCGATGATGTCGGGGATGCCGCGACCCGCGACGAACTCGCGACGCACGGTATGACCCGGAGCCTTGGGCGCAACGAGGATGACATCGACTCCCTCGGGAGCGTCGATATACCCGAAGCGGATGTTGAACCCGTGCGCGAAAGCGAGAGTCTTGCCCTCGGTCAGCTTGTCTTTGATCGAGTCGTTGTAGATTCCGCGCTGGTGCTGGTCGGGCGCGAGGATCATGATGACGTCGGCCCAGTCGGTGGCGTCGGCCACGGACTTGACCTCGAAGCCGTCCTGCTGCGCCTTGGCGGCCGACTTGGAGCCGTCCTTGAGGGCGACGACGACCTCGACTCCCGAGTCGCGGAGGTTCTGGGCGTGGGCGTGGCCCTGCGAGCCGTAGCCGACGATCGCGACCTTCTTGCTCTGGATGAGCGACAGGTCGGCATCGGCGTCGTAGAAGATCTCGGCCATGGGGTGTGCTTCTCCTTGTGTTTTCTGGTTCGTGTCTCGATACGCGGCTTCGCCGCTACTCGACAGCCGGTGGTCAGCTGCGCAGGACGCGCTCGGTGATGCTCTTGCCGCCGCGGCCGATGGCGAGCAGGCCCGACTGGGCGAGCTCCTTGATGCCGAACGGCTCGAGCGCGCGCAGCAGGGCATCCACCTTGCCGTGGTCGCCCGTGACCTCGATCACCAGGGCATCCGGGGCGTAATCCACCACGGACGCGCGAAAGAGACTGACGACCTCGAGCACGCTCGAGCGGTTCGCGTTGTCGGCACGCACCTTCACGAGCACGTGCTCGCGCTGCACCGACGACGACATGTCGAGCTCGACGATCTTGATGACGTTGATCAGCTTGTTCAGCTGCTTGGTCACCTGCTCGAGGGGCAGCTCGTCGACGTCGACGACGACCGTGATGCGCGACAGACCCGGCACCTCGGTCACGCCCACGGCGAGCGATTCGATGTTGAAGCCGCGGCGGGCGAACAGCCCCGCGACGCGGGTCAGCAGACCCGGCTTGTCCTCCACCAGGAGGCTCAGCACATGAGTCGACATCGCTCAGGCCTCCTCATCGAACGACGGCGAGTGGTCGCGCGCGTACTGCACATAGCTGTTGCTGACGCCCTGCGGCACCATCGGCCACACCATCGCCTCCGCGCTGACCACGAAGTCGATCACGACGGGGCGGTCGTTGGTCGCGAGCGCGAGCATGATCGCGGCATCCACGTCCTCCTCGTTCTCGACGCGGATCGCGAGGCAGCCGTATGCCTCGGCGAGCTTGACGAAATCGGGGATGCGGACGGTGCCGTGACCCGTGTTCAGGTCGGTGTGGGAATAGCGGCCGTCGTAGAACAGGCTCTGCCATTGGCGCACCATGCCCAGCGACGAGTTGTTGATGATCGCGACCTTGATCGGGATGTTGTTGATCGTGCAGGTGGCGAGCTCCTGATTGGTCATCTGGAAGCAGCCGTCGCCGTCGATCGCCCACACGTGGCGGGAGGGCTCGGCGACCTTCGCCCCCATGGCCGCAGGCACCGAGTAGCCCATGGTGCCGGCGCCGCCGGAGTTGAGCCACGCGTTGGGGCGCTCGTACTTGATGAACTGCGCAGCCCACATCTGGTGCTGGCCGACGCCGGCGGCGAAGATGCCCTCCGGACCGGTCAGCTCGCCGATGCGCGAGATCACGTACTGCGGCGACATCAGGCCGTCGGCCGGCTGTGCGTAGCCGAGCGGGAACTCGGTGCGCAGTCCGTCCAGGTACGACCACCACGCCTCGGTGTCGGGGCCTTCGCTCGCGATCTGGCTGCGGAACGCCGCCTCGAGGTCGACCAGCACATCCTTCAGGTCACCCACGATCGGCACGTCCGCGGTGCGGATCTTGCCGATCTCGGCCGGGTCGATATCGACGTGCACGACCTTGGCGTTCGGCGCGAACAGTGCCGCGTTGCCGGTCACGCGGTCATCGAACCTCGCCCCGAGCGAGACGATCAGGTCAGCCTCCTGCAGGGCGAGCACCGCCGGAACGGTGCCGTGCATGCCTGGCATCCCGAGGTGCTGCGTATGCGAATCGGGGAAGGCTCCGCGCGCCATGAGCGTGGTCACGACAGGCGCGCCGGTCGTCTCGGCGAGGGTGAGCAGCTCAGCCGACGCCCGCGCGCGGATGGCGCCGCCACCGACGTAGAGCACGGGCTTCTTGGCCTCGGCGAGCATCTGCGCGGCGGCCTGGATCTGCTTGCCGTGCGCCTTGGTCACCGGACGGTAGCCGGGCAGGTCGAGCTTCGGCGGCCACACGAAAGGCACCTCCGCCTGCTGGGCATCCTTCGTGATGTCCACGAGAACCGGGCCCGGGCGGCCGGTGCCGGCGATCTCGAACGCCGCGGCGATCGCTCCAGGAATCTCCTCGGCGCGCTTGACCAGGAACGAATGCTTCGTGATCGGCATCGTGATACCGACGATGTCCGCCTCCTGGAAGGCATCCGTCCCCATCAGGGTCGAGAAGACCTGGCCGGTGATGCAGACGATCGGCACCGAGTCCATGTAGGCGTCCGCGATCGCGGTGACCAGGTTGGTCGCGCCGGGGCCGGAGGTCGCGATGGCGACGCCGACCTTGTTGGATGCCGCGGCATAGCCCTCGGCCGCATGGCCGGCGCCCTGCTCGTGGCGCACGAGGATGTGACGCAGCTCAGAGCTGTCCATGAGCGGGTCGTACACGGGCAGGATCGCACCGCCCGGCAGACCGAAGACGTCGGTGACGCCGAGCAGCTCGAGGGAGCGGACAACCGCCTGCGCGCCCGTGAGCACGGGCGCCGAGGCGGTGCGAGCGGGGGGCCGTGGGATGGCCGTGGCCGATTCGGCGGGCATGATGATGGTCCTCTGTCGAGAGATTGATGTCTGGAGGCAGGCGCTACCCCGTGACCGCGCCCTCCGCTGCGGAGCGCACGAGCTTGGAGTATTTGGCCAGGACGCCACGGGTATAGCGCGGAGGAAGCGGCTCCCAGCCAGAGCGGCGGGAACCCAGCTCAGCCTCGTCGACGAGTAGGTCGAGAGTGCGAGCCGCGATATCGACCCGTATCAGATCACCATCGCGCACGAAGGCGATGGGACCAGCGTCCACCGCTTCGGGTGCTATGTGGCCGATACACAGGCCGGTTGTGCCGCCCGAGAACCTGCCGTCCGTCAAGAGTAGTACATCTTGTCCGAGCCCAGCGCCCTTGATGGCGGCGGTGATCGCGAGCATCTCGCGCATGCCGGGGCCGCCCTTGGGACCCTCGTAGCGGATCACGACGACATCCCCCGAGGAGATCTCGCCGGCCTCGAGCGCGTCCATCGCGGCACGCTCGCGCTCGAACACCCGGGCCGGACCCTCGAAGACGTTCGCGTCGAACCCGGCCGACTTCACCACCGCACCCTCGGGGGCGATCGAGCCGTGCAGGATCGTGATGCCGCCGGTGGCATGGATCGGGTCGTCGAGCCGATGGATGACGTCGCCGTCGACGGGGTCGGGGTCGAGTTCCCGCAGGTTCTCGGCGAGCGTCTTGCCGGTGACGGTCAGCGCATCACCGTGGAGCAGGCCCTCGTCGAGCATGGCCTTCATGATGACCGGAATGCCGCCGTGACGGTCTACGTCGTTCATGACGTACTTGCCGAACGGCTTCATGTCGGCGATGTGCGGAGTCTTGTCGCCGATGCGGTTGAAGTCGTGCAGCGTCAGGTCTACCTGCGCCTCGCGGGCGATCGCGAGCAGGTGGAGCACGACGTTCGTCGAGCCGCCGAGCGCCATGGCCAGGGCGATCGCGTTCTCGAATGCCTCCTTGGTGAGGATGTCACCGGTCGTGATGCCCAGGCGCAGCAGGTTCACGACAGCCTCGCCCGAGCGATGCGCGTAGTAGTCGCGGCGACGATCGGCGGCGGCCGGTGCAGCCGAGCCGGGCAGGCTCAGTCCGAGCGCTTCGGCGACGGAGGCCATCGTGTTCGCGGTGTACATGCCGCCGCACGCACCCTCACCGGGAGCGAACGCGCACTCGATGCGTTTGAGGTCGGCCTCGGTCATGCGACCCGCCATGCAGGCGCCCACGCCCTCGAACGAGTCGATGATCGTGATGTCCTTCCCTTCGCGCCAGTCAGCTGGGCCGTCGCTGAGCTTCACCCAGCCGGGCGCGATCGATCCGGCGTAGAGGAAGACGCTCGACAGGTCCAGCCGGGCGCTGGCCATCAGCATCCCCGGGATCGACTTGTCGCAGCCGGCGAGCAGAACCGTGCCGTCGAGGCGCTCGGCCATGACGACGGTCTCCACCGAGTCGGCGATGACCTCGCGCGAGACGAGCGAGAAGTGCATGCCCTCGTGGCCCATCGAGATGCCGTCCGAGACCGAGATGGTGCCGAACTGCAGCGGGTATCCCCCGCCGGAGTGAACGCCCTCCTTGGCGCCCTGCGCGAGCCGGTCGAGGCTCAGGTTGCAGGGGGTGATCTCGTTCCAGCTCGATGCGATGCCGATCTGGGGCTTGTCCCAGTCCGCATCCCCCATCCCCACGGCACGGAGCATTCCACGCGAGGTGGTGGCCTCGATGCCGTCGGTGACGACGCGGCTTCGGGGTTTGATGTCGATGGAGTTCTCGAGACCAGGCATCCTCCGAGTCTATTCCCGGCGGTCGGCCCGCATCCGCGCCAGCAGACTCAAGGCGGCCGCCAATTCTTGGATGCTTCCCACACGCACCGACGCCGCGGTCTGGCCCTGGCCGACCCGCACGCCGAGGTCGGCCGGACCGAGGCTTGCGAGCGCATCCTCGTCCGTGACGTCATCGCCGGCGAACAGCACGGCCGTCGCACCGAGACGCTCGCGCAGGGCAGCGATCGCGGAGTCCTTGCCCTCGTGCCGAAACGAGTACTCCACGATGTTGTGGCCCGTGCGACGACGCCAGTGCGGTGCCCGAAGGGCGACGAGCCGATCGGCCGCATCCCGAGCCTTCTGGGCGTCTTCGGCACTGGCGACTCGGGAGTGGATGCCGAAGCCGAAGGTCTTGGGCTCGACCCACACTCCTTCGAACTCAGAGAGTTGAGCGGTCATCGCATCGCGCAGCTCGTCGCGCAGCAGTGCGGCATCCTCGTCGTCCTCGGTGTCGAGGTGTCCTTCGCCGGGAACCCACAACTCGGCGCCGTGCGACCCGGCCAAAAAGATCTGCGCGTCGTCGGCGTGCTCGGCGATCTCACGGAGGTCGTGCATGCTCCTGCCGGAGACGAAGGCGACGGGGGTGTCGGGCAGCGCTGCAAGCGCGGCGACCGCCTTGGCTGCCACCGGCAGCGCGCGGGCTCGCATGGGCTCGTCCTCCAGCGGGGCGAGCGTACCGTCGAAGTCGAGTGCGACCAGCAGTCGGTCGGCTGCCGCCACTCGTGTCAGCGCCTCGTGCAGGCTCGCTTCATCGGTGCTGCCGTGAACGCCGATCGTCCCGTGAGCATCGGTCATGGTCCTGCGCGGGTGGAACTCTGCCAGCGCCTCGAGGAACTCGCGCGACCAGTCCTCGACGCTGTGCTCGAGCACGCGACGGCGAGCGGCGCGCATGCGGCGCCCCTGTTCGCCCGGTGTCATATGGACAGCCCGCATCATGGCCGCCTTCAGCCCTTCGATGTCGTGCGGATTGACCCTCACCGCGGTGCCGAGCTCATCGGCCGCGCCGGCGAATTCGCTGAGGATCAGCACGCCGCGGTTGTCGACACGCGAGGCGACGTACTCTTTCGCAACGAGGTTCATTCCGTCGCGCAACGCCGTGACGAGCATGACGTCGGCCGCGAGGAAGAGCGCGACCATCTCCTCGCGCGGGTACGCCTGATGCAGATAGCGAATCGCCGTGTGGCCCATCGTGTCGAAGTCCCCGTTGATGCGCCCGACGGTCAGTTCGATCTCACCGCGCAGCTGGATGTACGCCGCGACCCGCTCACGACTGGGACTGGCCACCTGCACGAGCGTCACATCCTGCACGCTCAGCATCCCGTCGGTGAGAAGCTCGCCGTAGGCCTTGAGCCGGTGGCCGATGCCCTTGGTGTAGTCGAGTCGATCGACACCCAGGAAGATGCGCTTGGGATTGCCGAGACTCTTCCGGATCTCACGCGCTCGCTCCTGCACGTCGGGCCGGCGCGCCAGCTCGATATACGACGACGAGTCGATCGAGATCGGGAACGCCTTCGCCAGCACCGTCCGGGTCGTGCCGTCCGCCTCGGGAACGGCGATGCCCGACGCCTTCGTCGCGTAGCGCAGCTGCCGACGGACGGCGCGGGCGAAGTTGCCGGCATCCGCCACACGTTGAAAGCCGATCACATCGGCTCCGAGCAGACCCTCGAGCACCTGTTTGCGCCAGGGCAGCTGGGAGTACAGACCGTATGCCGGAAAGGGAATATGGTGGAAGTAGCCGATCACCAGGTCGGGACGGAGGTCGCGCAGCATCCGCGGCACCAGTTGCAGCTGATAGTCCTGCACCCAGACGGTCGCACCGTCCGCTGCGGCTCCGGCAGCGGCTTCGGCGAACCGGCGATTGACCCGCACGTAGGCATCCCACCACAGCCGGCGGTAGCGCGGCTCGGAGATGACGTCATGGTAGAGCGGCCAGATCGTATCGTTCGAGAAGCCCTCGTAGTAGCACTCGACGTCGTCGGCGCTGAGTGTGACCGGCACCAGGAGCGTACCGTCGAACTCGAAAGGCTCGAGATCGACATCGGGCTGCCCGGCCCAGCCGACCCACGCGCCGTCGGCCTTCTGCATGACCGGTTCGAGCGCGGTGACCAGGCCACCCGGAGATCTCCGCCAGCCATCCGCCCCGTCCGCGTCCACCGTTCGATCCACCGGAAGGCGGTTGGCGACGACGACGAACTCGGCCTTGTCCACTCGTACTCCTGACGCGGGGGAACCTCCAGGCTAACAGCGCCGGTTCGACCGCAACGGGTCACGGTAGCGTGGTCGTATGCGCAAGTACCTCTTCGGCACAGGGCTCGTCACAGCGGTCATCGGCGGCATCACGCTGCTGCGCGGATTGCGCAATGAAGAACGCTTCACGTGGCGCGACGCGCTGGCCTGGCTGAGCTGGGGAATCTCCGTCGCCCTCGTGATCGGCAGGATCAGCGATGCGCGGCGCGCTTCGGTGGGCAAGATGACCAGCACCAACTCGCGCGTCGCCCCGACGGCCCAGAAGCGTTTCACACGGCGCCGGGAGCCGTAGGCGCGAGGTCTATCTCGTAGTGCACGAAACCGGTGTCGGTGGCGACCCGGTCGTAGAGTTCCCGTGCCTTGTGGTTGCCGCGCTGGGTGAGCCAGTAGACCTTGTCGCAACCTGTGTCCGCCGCCCATGCGCGCACATGTTCGATGAGCGCCGCACCGGTTCCGCTCCCCCGCGCATCCGGGTGCACGAAGAGGT
>WOYI010120171.1_pt1 | contig 48806 bp, 41 predicted proteins | sample 6423411 | NCBI WGS metagenome assembly WOYI01 (sample SAMN13441803, study PRJNA592873) | oil field metagenome | biome: oil field; feature: oil-well bore; material: oil-contaminated soil; isolation source: oil-contaminated soil from oil-well borehole | place: Germany: Wietze | collected 2016-10-18 ... | reverse complement strand
AGCCCTGACCTGACTCATGCCATGATGGATGGTCCGGCACCGGCAGTGACAGAGTGAGGTCAGTGCATTATCTTGAAGACCAGCTCGCGCAGCAGATCACCGGTATCACTGCCCGCCTCGCCAAAACCCTTGGCCTTGAGATCATATGACCTGATGAGGCTGATGATGTTCATCGTCGCCCCCACATTGTATATGGCCGCAGCCGCACGGAAATCCTTAACATAGCCCGGATAGGTCTTAAGGGTAGCCACCACATTGCCGTCGCTCTTGTCTTTCAGGGTGTGATAGATGAGCACCCTGGTGAAGCTGTTGAACAGTACCGGGAAGATAAGCGGTATGATTTCCTTCCTGGCGTGGCTGGCATAATAATTCACCACACGCGCTGCCTTCAGCGGATCGCGGTAGACGATCGCCTTCCATAGCTCATTGGGGGAATAGTCCTTGGAGATGCCTATGCTCTTTTCTATCAGCTCCGTGGTGATACGGGGGTTTTCCCTGGGGAGGGAGATGATGAGCTTGTCAAGCTCGTTGGCTATCTTGCCGAGGTCATTGCCGAGAAACTCGGCCAGGAGCCTCGATGCATCGGCACCGGCCATAATACCCCTGTCAGTAAGGTACCTGTCTATCCATCCGGGAATCTGGTACTCGGGCACCTTCTCTGACTCAAAGTACCATCCTTTTTTAGAAAGCGCCTTATGCAGGGAGCGTCTCTTGTCAAGGCCGTCATACTTGTATGCCACAACAAGGATGGTCGAGTTCAGGGGGTTGTCAACATATACCAGCAGATCATCGATCTTCTTGAGTTTCTGAGCTTCACGTACTATCACAACCTGCTGGTTTGACATCATCGGGAAACGCCGGCAGGTCTCAATGACCTGCGTGACAGACACATCAAGGCCGTAGAGAACCGTCTGGTTGAAATCCTTCTCCGACTCATCAAGCACGTTCTCTTCAATGAAATCGGTGATCAGGTCAATATAATAGGGCTCTTTCCCGGCAAGGAAATATACCGGCTTGTATATTTTGTTCCTGAGGTCCCTGAGGATCTCTTTATAGTCGGCTGCCATCAGAAGCGCAGATGTTTTACCGATATGCCGTTCTCCTCAATCTCCGTCAGCGCCTCGATGCCAATGCGCAGGTGTGTCTCGGTGAAGAGGCTCGTCACTTTCCGGTCACTCTCCCCGGTCTTGATGCCTGTGGATATCATCGGCTGGTCTGAGACCAGCAGGAGCGCACCGGTGGGAATCTCATTGGCGAAGCCAACCGTAAAGATGGTGGCTGTCTCCATGTCAATGGCCATAGCGCGCGTCTTGACAAGGTACTTCCTGAACCTGTCATCATACTCCCATACCCGCCTGTTGGTAGTATATACCGTACCGGTGTAGTATTCCAGGTTGTTTCTCACAATGGCGGCAGAGACAGCGCTCTGAAGCTTGAAGGCCGGCAGGGCAGGTATCTCCTGTGGCAGGTAGTCGTTGGATGTCCCATCACTGCGGATAGCTGCTATGGGAAGGATGAGGTCGCCAAGCTTGTTTTTCTTCTTCAGCCCCCCGCACTTGCCAAGAAAGAGCACCGCCTTGGGCTGTATGGCACTGAGGAGATCCATGATGGTGGCTGCATTGGGAGAACCCATGCCGAAGTTGATGATGGTGATACCGCCGGCAGTGGCACTGGGCCAGTTCTTGTCCTTGCCTTCTACGTCGACCTTGTTCCACCTGGCAAACAACTCAACATAGAGAGTGAAGTTGGTGAGGAGTATGAACCCTCCGAAGGATGCAAGATCCTTACCCGTGTAACGGGGCAGCCAGTTGCTGACTATATCTTCTTTCGTTCTCATGATCTCCGGTGCTGTTTGTTTATATTTGCCCTTCTAAGGGTTACCAAAAATACAAATTAAGTTGAAACCGCTGAAACTGCCCCCGTGTTCATTGCGCATAAAAGAGGGTCCGGGAGAAAAGGCCATCTATGACCCCCTGCGGAAGAAGTATGTGACCCTTACACCCGAGGAGTGGGTGAGACAGCATTTTGTCAACTACCTGGTACAATACCTCGACTATCCGCCGGGACTGATAGGCATCGAAGTGGGATTCAGACTTCACTCGATGCTCCGCCGGGCCGATATACTGGTTCATGACCGCACCGGAGAACCGGTGATGATAGTTGAATGCAAGGCTCCTGAGGTGAAGATCACCCAGGAGGTGTTTGACCAGGTCATAAACTACAACTTCAATTACGGGGTCAGATACCTGGTGGTCACCAACGGCATAACCCACTTTGCCGGGAAGATAGACACCGCGGCACACAGTTTTGATCTGCTCGATCATATCCCTGATTATGAAACTATTACACGAACAGAGCCATGATTGACGTGACATGTGCCCTGATTCGCAATGAAGACGGACTGGTGCTGGCAATGCGGCGCGGCCAGGGTATGAGCAATGCCGGCAAGTGGGAGTTTCCGGGGGGAAAGACCCGGGAGGGAGAGGATCATGAGGATTGCATTGTCAGGGAGATAGACGAGGAGCTGGGAATATGCATTATTATTACCGGCTCCCTGGATCCTGTAGAGCACCATTACGGCGACAGGGAGATCCGCCTTATACCCTTCCTGTGCGAGACGCTGGCTTCAAAGCCGGAGTTACGGGAACATGATGACTATCGCTGGATGAAGCCCGAAGAGCTGGCCATGCTAGACATGACAGCAGCGGATATCTTTGTTGCACAGCAGTATGTGGCACAGCTTACGGCAGATGCCAGGAGTGAAAGCCCGACGGAAGGTGATTCACAGACTGGGCAGTAGTGAAGGGAATTAAGAATTAAGAATTAAGAATTAAGAATTTGATTACAAGCAACTTAGGTTAATAGAATAACCGACTTTAAGGACTTTAGACTTTAAGGACTTTAGACTTTACAGACCTTAGACTTTACAGACTTTAGACTTTAAGGACTTTCGACTCATTTCATCTTCATTGTCTTTTTGATCCAGGAAGTCATGATCTCCAGCGCCTCAGGGGCAAAGGTCTCTTCGATCTTTATATACTCCTCAGGTGAGCCTGTCCCGGCATGCTGGAAGAGATGGTTGAGGCCGGGCATGGCTACCGTCTTCACCTTGCGGTTGCCGCCTTTCTTCAGGGCCTGCCTGATGGCCGGCAGGTTCTGTTCATGGTTGACCTGCAGGTCCTTCTCCCCGTTGAGAGCCAGCACCGGGCATTTTACCTGTGACCAGAACGGAGCCGGGTCAGCCTCAATGAAGTATCTCATCCATGGGTTATTGACAGAGGCCAGTCCCTGAGTGAAGGCTGCCATCTTCTCCTTCTGCTGGTCCGGACTCAGTCCCTGTTTATCGAGCTCACCGCTGTACCACTCCATTGCATCCTTTGCAAACTGGCGCTGGTCCGGTTCCTCCACGGCCATCTTGAAAAGGTGACTGTTTACGGCAAGGGTCTCTTCGATCTCCGCTTCGTCCATGCCTGAGGCCGAATATATGTCCCGTGCCTGTCTCATCATAATTTCAGATCCGCGTACTCCGGGTCCTGCAAGTGATACAATGAATGCAATGTTGCTGTTGCGTGATGCCACTATCGGGGCTATAATTCCTCCTTCGCTATGGCCTGCAAGACCTATCTTACGGCGGTCGATCTCCGGGCGTTGCAGCAGGTACGTCACTGCTGCCTCGGCATCGTCGGCGAGAGTCATGGTGGTTGCATCGTTCATCCTCCCCTTTGATTTGCCGATGCCCCTGTCATCATACCTGAGCACGGCGATGCCGTTGCGCGTCAGATAGTCGGCGATGACATGGAACGGTTTGTGGTAGAAGATGGTCTCATCACGATCCTGAGCGCCCGAGCCTGTGATAAGCACTACGGCCGGGAAGGGCCCTTTGCCCTCCGGCAGTGTAAGTGTGCCTGCCAGGTCGAAGTTTTCAACGGCATTGCGGAAGGTGACCTCCTCCTCCATGTAATGGTAGGGGGGCTCCGGCGTCTGCGGACGCTTATATTCAACCACAGGTGCTGCCTCATTTTTCATGTTGAGTTCTATGCTGGCTCCCATCTGGATCAGCCTGCCGGTGAGAAGAGTGTCGCCCACAGGCAACCCCCTGTATTCGCCCCGTATCATCGGTGCACGGGCTACGAGGGTGTCACCCTCAAATGTGACTCTGCCCATGGGGATTCCCACGGCCCCCTGGTCGGGTGAGTCAAGGGTCCCTTTTATGGTATCTGCTTCTGTCATCTCGAAGTGGAACACCAGCCGCAGGTCACCTGCAGGGATGCTGAGAGTGCCAACCCAGGTGCCTTCGATATCTTTCAGGGATCTCTGGCTGACCGCTGCTGTAGCAGCAAAAGCAAGTACAAGCAAAACAACTATTGATCTTTTCATCGGGAGCAAATCTTTATTGTTTAAGAGCGGTCTCCAAAAATAGCCATTTTTTGCCAACATTGGCTGAATCGTAGTTGTCGAGGCCCACTGCAGCGGCAGACAAGCTATTCCGGCAGGGTGATGATGAACTCGGTGCCTCCGCCGGCTCGTGTCCTGACAGATATCTCTCCCCGGTGCAGCAGCACGGCGTTTTTGACAATCGAGAGTCCCAGTCCGGTGCCGCCGCTCTTCCGTGAACGGCCGTCGTCGATCCTGTAGAATCTTTCGAAGATACGTGGCTGGTGCTCAGGCGGAATGCCGATACCGTTGTCAGCGAAGGAGATGGTGCGGTAACCCGGGTCTGAGCTGATACTCCTGACAGTGATGGTGATGTTCTCACCGGCATAGGAGACGGCGTTCTCCATCAGGTTCTGAAAGACGGAGACTATTAACGATCTGTTGGCGTTGATTACAGTGCCGGCAGGGATGTCAACCTCTACAGTGATGTTCTTATTGTTGATGACCGTCAGAAGGATGTCGTGCACATCTTTTAGCACTTCTGCAAGGTCAACCTTCTCAAAGGTGAAGCTGCCCCCTGTCTCGTCAAGCTTGTTGAGAGTGACTATATCAGTTATCAGGTCTGTGAGGCGTGTCGACTGTGCCATAGCCTTCTCAAGAAAATATCTCTTTTTCTCCTCACTCAGGTCATTGTTGACCATCAGTGTCTCAAGGTATCCCCTGACGGAGGAGATGGGGGTCTTGAGCTCATGGGCTATGTTGGATGTCATCTGCTGCCTCATGGTCTTGCTGTGCTCGGTGCGGGTGATGTCTGTCAGCAGTATCTCGAAGCTGTCATCGTGGAAAAGTATGCACCTGATACCGAAATACCGCCCGGACTTCTCAATGCGTTGCTCTGTTGAGGGCGTGTCAGACCTCTTTGCAGCATCCTGCTGATGCTCCTCAATGAATGAGCGTATGCCTTCAAAAAGGGGATGGTCAAGGAAGGCCTCAGGCTGGATCGACTCATCGCCTGTGACGGCATTGAGAAACTCCATGAAGTGGCTGTTGGAGAGAGTCAGTTTCCTGTCGGCGGAGAAAAAAGCCACGCCTTCGTTCAGCACGTCAAGATGCCTGAAGAGCTTCTCCTTCTGCAGCTCAAGCTCTGAAGTATTTCTTGCCAGGTTGTTGTATATCCTGACTATCTCCTTGCCGGTCTCGCCTATCTCGTTCTTCGGGAAAACGACGGTGGGGTCATTGCCTTCGCCCCGCCTCACCCTGGCGGCGAAGTCGCGCAGCATGGTGATACCCCTGCTCATCCGACCCGTGACCAGCAGCAGAAGAGCCCATATAGCCACGAAGATCACGATAATGAAGGGCAGAAAGCCTGTCTCAAGCTTAAGGAACCCCTGGATACGGAGGTTGTACTCCTCGGCAAGCCTGATATAATAGTCACCGTAGTATCTTGAAAGGTAGTAGTAGCTCTTGCCAGTAGAATCCGATTTCCGGATGGCAGTTGCGTAGGGTGCATTGAGCGACTTGCTTACCTCGGGCCTTCCCAGGTGGTTGTCCATGCCTGACCAGTCCTCCACTGAGCTGTCGTACAGCACCCTGCCGTCAACGGCAATCACTGTTATGCGAAGGTCAGGAATGGGTATGAGGTTGAGGATGGAGTCTATCAGCCTGAAATCACCGGTCTCAGTAAGCGAATGGGCCCTAACATAGTTGTCGACAAGCTGGACCATGTCATTCAGCCGGTTGTCGAGAGCATCGATCCTGATCTTCTTTTCGCGGTAGTACTGAAAGGCGAGGACAGCGACGGAAAACAGAAGGAAAATGCTGAAATAGTACAGGAACAGCCGGTGTCTGTAACTCTTGCTCTCTCTCATGCGGTTTTCTCTTCAGTCACCGAAATAGTAACCGTATCCCGATTTGTTTTTTATCATGTTGCCCTTTTCTCCCATCTTCTTCCTGATGCGGGCTATTGTGACATCTACAGTACGGACGGTGACGATCACCTCATCACCCCACACCTTTGAAAGAATATCATTCCTTGAAAATATTTTTCCGGCATTGCAGATGAAGAGGGCAAGAATCTCATACTCTTTCCTGGTAAGCTCAAGAGGAACACTTTCTGAATATATCAGCTTGTTGGCCGTATCAACGGTAAAGTCCCCTGCAACAGTCGCCATGGTCACCTGTTCAGGTGACGACCTGCGCAGGATAGCCTTTACCCTGGCGCTCAGCTCCCTGATGCTGAATGGTTTTGCAAGATAGTCGTCGGCTCCCAGGTTGAATCCCGTGATCCTGTCGTTCTCCGAATCCCGGGCCGTAAGGAATATGACAGGGGTGGTAAGTGCCAGCTCCTTCCTTATCTTTTCGGCAAGCTTGAAGCCGGAAATCGGACCCAACATAACATCAAGCAGAAAGAGGTCGTAGCCGGAGAGGTCTTTTCGCAGTGCTTCCTCGGCGGAGATGCATGTGTCAACCTTATAGCCTTCACCTGATAGGTTGAACGACAGGATCTCGAGGATATCCTCCTCATCGTCCACAGCAAGTATTCTTCTCCTATCGTTCGTCATAATGTGATTTTCAGAACATTTTTCAGATCCCTGCAGGCCTTCTTATCTGACCAGTATAGAGTCAGGTAATTCAAGAGGGCAAATTTCGCCGGCATAGATCACATTCAGGTTACAAAATTGTTACAAATATATTACAAACCAAACAACCTGTCTGGTTTATTCGGGTAATACAGGTTTCAAACCCTCTTTTACTGTAAATCATTAACTTTACTGCAGATACTGAATCAGATCATAAATGATTAAACAGATACCTATTATTGTTGCACTTGTGCTTTTCACGGTCACTGCGGCGTCGCAGACCATATTGAATCCCAACTACGGGCTCAGGTCTCCGCGCAGCGCCGAGCTGGTCAGGGTAAACTTCAATGAGGGCAGTACCGAGGTGCAGATCAGCATCACCAGTGAGATTGATAATGCTTGGTTTTGTATTGACCGGAACACATATATCGTCAGGCCTGACGGGACGAGGCTGAGGCTCACGGGCCTGAAGGGACTGCCTTATTGCCCGGCCACCCACCGTTTCAGCAAGCCGGGAGAAAAGGTGACGGTTACGATGACTTTCCCGCACACAGGTGTGATGTCATGGTTTTCCATCATAGAGGAGTGTGGGGAGGGCTGCCTCTCATTCAGGGGTGTGGTAACTGACAGTGATCTCAACAGAAAGCTTGACGAGGCTTATGCACTGGTTGACAAGGGAGAGGAGGCTGCAGCATACAGCATCTTTGAGCAGTTGCTCACGGAGTCTGACAGCCTCAATATTGGCATTGAGGGGTCGATATACACCGCACTCATTCTCATCGATCACCGGCTGGGAAGGCAGGATAATGCCAGGGCGTGGTATGAGAGGATGATCAGTTCCGGGGCTCCCGACCTGGGACTCTATCTTGAGACCCTGCGTGGGGAAGGTATCAGTTACAGGTAGAGGAGGATCCTGAATCGGTGTTTTGAATGGTGAAGAATAGTCCGGCAGCAAAAGTGATTGGTACTGTCCTGTCTGACATGATGCGGTAACTTAGCGTCCCGCGGAAACAAAGATTGATGCTGGGCAGCCGGACATGATGAAGCACCTCCGGCTCCAAAAAGAAGAGCCCCGGTATGGGGCTCTTCAGCTTGTGATCTGCGTCTGCCTGAGCTATGCCGGCAGACTGCTTTTTTCAAAGGTTGGTCAGTCTTAGAAATGAAGGTCGACGCCCACGGCGACAATCCAGTTATTCTTGTTGTAAGTCTCGGTGAAGGGCACGCTGAGGGAACTCATACCGGTCATGGGACGGCTGGTGTTCTTGCTTCCCTCCTGGTAGATGGTATACATACCGCCGAGGTTCAGGTCGATCATCGGGGTGATATGGAATCCCAATCCGCCGCCGAAGGTGCTGGTGTTAAGGCTGTAGCTGAGTTCATCCTGGTAGTTCAGGTTAACTCCGGTGCTGGTGCCGGAATAGGCAACGCTGGCAAGAATGTTCTTCGTGAATCCGAATTCCAGGCCGAAGGCATATTCCAGTAAGTTCTTGTCGATCATGTTGACATCCCTGTCGGCACTGCCGTCATAATCGATCGGCTTGTCGAAATAGTAGTTGACGCTCCCGGTGAGCATAAACCTTTCCATTGGTCTTACCTCTACTCCCACGGCAAGTATGGCTGGTATGTCATTGATGGTTTCGGCGCCGTCGGGGAACATGGTTATCGGGGCTCCCGTTGAGGGATCGATGCCGGTGGTGAAGTCAGAGGTGGTCTCGTTGATGACCCTCAGTTTGGTGGCAAATTCATATTTGATACCGATGTTGACGATGTCTGCGAGTGTCAGGTTGACGCCGATGATGGGGGTTATGCCCGAGCCTGTCTGAAGCACATCAGCCTTCTGGTCCTGCATGAGTGATGAAGTGGCAGTGGCAGAGGCAATCTGTGTGTTGAGTGCAGGCGTGGCTCCTGTTATGGTTCCGCTGATCTGGTTGAGTGTCATTACCGGTATGTTGGCGGACGGGACGCCTATGGCAGCAAGACCGGCCTCAATTCCGGCTCTCTGAACAGCGTCAATGTAACCTGCTCCTTCGAGTTGGGCGAGGGTGAAGTCGCCACCGCCACCGTCAATAATGGGCTGAACATTCGAGGGTATGGCCACGATGCCGGCGAGTTGCGTAGCCACATTGGTGAATACTGTGCTGGCCGGAAGCCATGTGCCGCCCATGTTGAGCTCTATTTTTTCCATCTTGCCTTCGTAGGTGTTGCGTGCCATCACATAGCGTGCCCCTGCAGAGACGGAGAGGATGTCATTTATCTTGTAGGATACGTTGCCCTGGAAGCCATAGAAGATGGATGATCCTATGAAGTTGGTCTCCAGACGGTAGTCCTGCGCTCCCTGTGGCTCGAGCAGAGGCACGAGATCTGAGATGGGTATCTCAATCATTGCCAACCCTTCGTCATAGGTGGCACCGCCGCCGCCGCCGACAGGATTGAACCCGAGTGAGAATGCCATTCTGCCGGTATTGTAGGCAGCATAGATACTCGGATAAAAGGGCGCACTGACGGTACCGACAAACTCTCTGTCGGGGGCTCCATGCAGGTAGGGATAGGTTGTCATCACCGACCTGCGCTGGCCAATGGTTTGGTTGTTAATCCCGAAGTGAAACCCGGGAGCGAGCCTGGTAAGGCCGGCAGGGTTATAATAGACTGCATCTACGTCGGTTGAGGCGTTACGGCTGAGCAGCCTGATGTACCGTGCACTCTGGTTGGTGTTGGTGACGAGTCCCCCGGCAACGAGTGTCCCGGTTACCAGCAGAGCTGAAAAAACAAAGAGAATCTTTTTCATGAGTCTGGGGTCTAATTACACATTTTATAGTGGTGTGTGCAAATTATCAGAAAGTGGCGTAAAATTATGAAAAAAAGATTGACATTGGCAACTTTCAGGTACAAATAGTGACTGAACGACAGGAGCGGGATCGTCTGATCAATCATCTCCCTGGTAGTTTGATGCAGCCCAATGGTAATTTCTTTTGCTTATCTCAACCTTGATGTCATCAATGAAGATGCGGTTCTTGCCGGCACCCTGGTAAGTGGTAGCCCTGAATGTGAACAGCATATCTTGACTGCCGCTTGAGTTTACTCGTTATATCCAAGATCGGTGAGTATCTCCTGCGGTGTAGCCTCTGTTCCGTAGTCGCGTACTCTGCGCTCATGGTAGAAATCGACCGTGAGATCTGTTCGGTTGGTGATCATGCCGTCAGCCAGCGGAGAGGCTTTTTTGCCCTTGCCGGGGCCGAAGTACCTTTCCATCTGATCAACAGTGTTTATTGAATAGATATTTGCCTTCAGACCGGCTGCGTGAATCTTTTCAGCGAAGGCAGGGGAGAGACCGTCATTAGTGTCACCCAGGTTGGTGCCGATAAATTGTGCACCGCACTCCTTCGTGAAGGCTATTATTTCATTGGTGACCTCCTCGTTTGCAAATTTGTCGGTTTTGGAATTGCTCACCAGGAAGCTGGCAAGCACCTTTTCGCCAAAGACCCGTTTGATGTTCATCATTCCCTCACGCGAGAAGGTCTGAAGGAGGACCTTGCCCCGTGTGTTTCCCACATTCACCCTGTCTCCGGACCAGAAGGGCACGTCGGCGCTGATCTCCTCACCCTCGAGAGGGTTCCATCCCATGCGCATCAGCTCATCATATATCTGCTCCTCAATGCCGGGATACTGTTCGGTGATCTTCACCTCAATATAGATGCCGGGCCTGTGGCCGTTGTCTGCCGGATCAGGCTCATATTCAAAATGATATATGCCAGCCTCGTCCCTGCTTACTATGCGGTTGCCCTCTTGGTCACGCTTTATCTTCTTCCCTTCTGCTATGCGGAAGACATCTTCAAAGACCAGCACATCGAGACCGCTGAAGCTCCCGCGTGCCCGGTCGGGGTTTTTTGCGTTGAAGGCGCTGCCGGCATCGAGCTGCATGATCTCCTCCCAGGTGAAGTTGCTCACGGGATCACCCTCCCTGCCGGGAAACTTTTCAGCCACATCGGTTGTACGCTTGAAACTCTTGTCATGCATTATTACCAGGACACTGTCTTTCGTCCTTTGTACATCCAGTTCCATATAGTCGGCACCGGTGTTGCGCGCCCACCGAAAGGCGGCCTCTGTAAGCTCAGGGGCCCAGTAGATTGTTCCCCGATGCGCAATGACAGCATTGTCAGGCATATAGCTTTGTACCGTCATCTCACCCGTCACTTTTTTTTGTCCACACCCTGCCATAAGTGCCGTGATAAGCATCAGCAGTAATAACTGTCTCTTCATAGATGTTATTCATTATTTCGGATTTGCCCTGTTTTCTCTTATCTTCCACTCACCGGTGTGGTATCTCACCTTCGGGTCCCGCACATCGTTGCATCTTACTATCAGTGCGCCCTCCTTCTCCCAGTACGATTTAATCGTGTGAGCGGCCATGGGGCCGTCCCCGGGACCGCGGACGGTGACGTCATCAGGATTGACAACTATCTTCAGTCCGACTGACTCGTTCAGCATGTCCATGTCGCCGCGGCTGTTGCCACCGACGATCAGCGGACGTGCCTTGATGAAGGTCTCAATGGTGTGGGCTTTGCCGTCATCCTGGGGGATGGGAGGGATGATCTCCCCGGTGGTGACACCCTCCTTAACCACGCACTTGGCACCTACAACATTGGTGACCGGGATGCTGTACTCCTCGGAGACAAACTTCTGGTAGAGAAACTCCGGCGAGGCTGTGAGTATGTACACCTCGAAGCCGTAATCCTTCAGGTTGGCCACCAGCTGTTTCATCTCGGGATAGGTCTTGTTCTGGTACGACTCCAGGTAGCAATCGTAGCCTATGGTCTCTATCTCTTCAGGCGAGAGGCCGGCGAGGAAGTGGACCCTGTCCTCGACATAAGCCTTGCCAACATTGTTACCATCTTTTACCATACGGTCAAGGATCTTCAGCTTCTCTTTAGCCTCCCTGTCCTTTCTCTCCTTAAGTACATTGTCGGCATAGCGGTAGAGGGCCTCGTCAGCCAGGTAGTGCGGCACCTGGCCGAAGGTGGTGCCGTCACTGTCAAAGACAGCCACTTTCCGTATGTTCATGGTGATGGTGGTGTTGAGAAAACCCTCGATCTGGTTGTTGATCTCCTGTGACCAGCATGAAGGCAAAGATTATGGCTACTGAGCTGGTGGCAAACGGAAAGAGACCTACTGACATCATCAGCAGGGACGAGAGCACCAGTCCTATCACCAGGAACTTCCGGGCGTCAGACCTGTCAGAGAGGGCTCCCATGAGGAACTTGCTGAAGGCGTAAGCTATGGAGATGGCTGAGAGGGCTATGCCGAGCTGCAGCTTGGTGTATCCCAGACCGCCGTTCTCCAGTGGCTGTATCATTCCCGGAATGGCCAGGGCGAGGTTCTTCCTCACAAGATAATAGGCTGCATAACCCAAAAAAGCGCCGAGGAAGACCTGCATCCGCAGTCGCTTGTATGCCGGATCAATCTTATCGGCCGGCAGCGGCTCCTTGAATGGCGGTGGTTTCAGAAAGTTGATCATAGGCGTGTCAGTTTGAGTTTCTCCCTTTGTTTGTGGCAGGGCCCCAATATTGTCAATCTTTCGTTTTTTTCAGTCAGTTTATGATTAAGATAATGTTAAATCTCCCTAACACCTACAGGGGTTAACCACGCTTTTCCTTTCATTCCATCACATACCCCCTGGCCATCTCAGAAAAATCCTTCACCTGCTGCTCTTCCCATGCTTTGTCCCTTCGCAGCTCGGCAGCCATGATCGCTGCCACCCTGGGTGCCAGCTCTATGGCGGCCCTGGCATCGAGATAAAGAACTCTGACCCGGCGTGCCAGCACATCATCGACGGTGCGGGCCATCTCCTTTCTCACTGCCCATACCACTTCGGCAACGGTGAAGTCAGCGCAGCCGTTGAGCTTCTCCGTAAAAGCGGGGTCCTCCTGTTGCATCTTCCGTATCTCCTCACGGTCGCTGCCGTATATGTATCTTATATCACTCCTGTCGGGATTCTCAAAGTACCCGTGTATCTTCAGCGTCTTTGTGGTGCACTTCCTGTAGGGCAGTTTCCCTGTCTTCACTGCCAGGTTCACGGTGTCTTCCGCCATCTTCCTGTAGGTGGTCCACTTGCCTCCGGTGATAGTCACCAGTCCTGACGGCGACACCAGCATCTTATGGCTGCGCGATATCTCTTTCGTTTTGGCCTCGTCGGCCCCGTGTTTGGGCGCTGCCAGCGGCCTCAGCCCGGCGAAGACGCAGAGCACGTCGCTGAGCTGCGGTTTCTTTGCAAGGTACCGACCGGCAGTCTCAAGGATGAAGTCGACCTCCTCGTCGAGAGCCCTGGGCTCCAGCACAAACTCCTTCACCGGCACGTCAGTGGTGCCGAGGATGACGCGGTCATGCCAAGGCACCCCGAACATCACCCTGCCGTCGCTGGTCTTGGGTATCATGATGGCATCGTCACCTCCCAGGAAACTTTTGTCGACCACCAGGTGGACACCCTGGCTGGGCCTGACGAGGGGCTGCTGTTCCGGGTTGTCCATCCTTATTATATCGTCAACGAAGATGCCGGTGGCATTTATGATGCACCTGCCTTCAGCCGTGAATCCGGTGCCGTCGAGCTCATCAACGGCCACCACGCCGCTGACCCTGCCTTCGGGACTCTTGAGCAGCTCCTTCACCCTTACATAGTTGACCACCGTGGCTCCCTGCTCTATGGCCGTCTGCATCATGTTCACCGCCAGACGCGAGTCGTCAAACTGGCCGTCATGGTATATCACGCCTCCCTTCAGCTTCTCACGGACGATCTGAGGTATAGCTTTTATGACATCACTCTTTTTCATCGGAAGCGAACGTCCGAGGCTCATGCCGCCTGACAAAAGGTCGTAAAAGGTAAGTCCCAGTGTGTAAAAGGGCTTCTCCCACCATCTGTAGTTGGCTATGATGAAACGCTGGTTCTTCACCAGGTGAGGCGCATTCTTCTTCAGATAACCTCTCTCGCGCAGCGCCTCACGCACCAGGGCCACATCACCCTTCTGCAGGTACCTCACCCCGCCGTGCACCAGCTTCGTGCTGCGCGCCGAGGTGGCCTTGGCAAAATCTGACTGTTCAAGCAAAAGGGTACTGTAGCCCCTTGCAGCAGCATCAATGGCAACACCCAGTCCTGTTGCACCTCCGCCGATGACGATGAAGTCCCACTGCCTGCCGGGACGCTTCAGCCGACTTATAAATTCCTCTCTTTCCAATTTACCAAAAGCTTAATTATGATATATGTCAGAAAAACAGAGTAAAATTATTACAACATTTTCTCAAATCAAAACAAAAAAGAAAGAAAAAATAATAAATCGTAATATTTTTAACTTTTTTAATATTTCGTATTGCTTTGCAATTATTACTTTTTCAATTATCTTTCCTGCATGAATCAGGGCAGGACCTTGATTTTTACCTGCACGTGAAAAATAGGGTGTTTTTATGTAAGTTTGAATTGACATCAATAAATCCGGCTGTCGGTCCGGGAATTATGAGAAATATCGCACAACGCCATAAAATAATACTGGCTGAACTTGAAAAAGAGGGGTATGTATGGGTACGAGACCTGAGTGAACGGTTGGGCGTTTCTGAAGTTACGATACGAAAGGATCTGAAAGAGCTGGAACAGAGGAGGCTTCTCATCCGCAACCATGGCAGCGCCAGTCCGGTCAGTTCACTCACCATCGACCGCCACATCGACGAGAAGGAGAAGGTGCAGGTGAATGAGAAGATCAGGATTGCCGAGGCAGCAAACCAACTTCTGGAGAAGAACGACAGGATTATCATCGCATCGGGGACCACGGTGCTTACCTTTGCCCAGCATATCACGATAACTGATCCCATCACCGTCATCACACCTTCAGTAAAAGTATCGCTGATACTGAGTTACAAGCCGAACATTGACATAATTCAGCTGGGAGGTGCAATCCGCAAGAGCTCTGCGTCGGTAATAGGTCCCTATGCCGAGTCCCTTCTCACGGAGATGATGTGCAGCAAGCTTTTTATAGGCATTGACGGTCTCGACCTTGACATAGGGCTGACGACAAGCAATATAGCCGAGGCTCACCTGAACCACTACATGATCAATGCGGCGCAGGAGGTGATAGTGCTTGCCGACTCGACCAAGTTCGGCAAGAGGGGCTTTGGCAGGATCTGTAAGCTGAACAAGGTGCATCACATCATAACTGACAGGAATGCCCCGGGAAACATCCTCCAGATAATTCGAGATGAGGGAATTAAGGTGACCCTTGTCTGATAATATGCTGTACAGCCTTTATGATTCAATCTCCTGAAGCCATCCGGGCAGCAGGTGTTGTATATATTTGTGACTGTCAACCACAAAAAACAGATAATCATGCCGGGAAAACCATTACTGACATTTGCTGCAGCCCTGCTTCTTACCGCTTTTGCCGGATGTTCAACCGCAAAGCTTGCCGTTACCGGCGACCCCTCAGGCCGCACTCCCGCAGCAGAGCGTGAGTTCCGCGCTGCATGGGTAGCCACCGTTGCCAACATCAACTGGCCCAGCAAGCCGGGACTCACCGTTGAGGAGCAGAAGAGTGAGGCAGTTGCCCTCCTCGATCTCCTCTATAAGAACAATTTCAACGCGGTGGTCTTCCAGGTCAGGCCGCACTGTGATGCCATGTACAGGAGTGAGCTCGAGCCGTGGTCTTACTACCTTACCGGCGAGCAGGGCAAAGCCCCGGACCCGTATTATGACCCGCTGCAGTTCTGGATCGATGAGGCACATGCCAGGGGTATCGAGCTGCATGCCTGGCTCAATCCCTATCGTGCACATCACCCTGCCGGCGGAGAGGTGACCGATGCCTCAATAGTCAGAAAGCGCCCGGACCTGGTACTGAAGCTCGAGGTGGAGAATTACTGGTGGATGGACCCCGCCCTGAAGGGCACACAGGATCACTCCTACAACGTTGTAATGGACCTGGTGCGCAGGTATGACCTTGACGGGATACACTTTGACGACTACTTCTATCCCTATCCTGACTATAACAACTTCAAGGATTTTCCCGATGACGAGAGCTGGCAGGCTTACCGGGCCGGCGGCGGCAAGCTGTCGCGTTCCGACTGGAGGAGGGAGGCTGTCAACGTTTTCATTGAAAGAATATATAAGGGTATTAAGGCAGAGAAGCCGTGGGTCAAGTTCGGCCTCAGCCCCTTCGGTATATGGCAGCCCTATAATCCTCCTGCCATCGGCGGTGGTTTTAATCAGCATGAGACACTCTATGCCGATGCCAAACTGTGGCTCAACAAAGGATGGATCGACTACTACTCACCACAGCTCTACTGGCCCGTCAACCAGATAGCGCAGAGCTACCCTGTGCTGCTGGGATGGTGGAAAGAGCAGAACCTCAAGGGCAGGCATCTCTGGCCCGGGATTAACATAGGGCTGCAGCCTGCCGCCAGGGCATCCGACGAGACCGTCAATCAGATCATGATCACCAGGGGTATTCTTCCGGAGAGCCCCGGTGTGGTGCACTGGAGCATAGGCTCCCTGGTCAGGACCCCCGGGCTTGTGAAGGCTGTGGCGGAAGGACCCTATAAAAGGAAGGCCCTGGTGCCGCCCTCGCCGTGGCTCGACAGTAAGGCACCGGCAGCGCCGTCGGTGACGAAGAGGCGGGAGGGAGATGCACTGAACATATCATGGAACCACAGTGATCCTTCCGATGTAAGCCGGTGGGTGGTATATTACAGGTACGGTTCACAATGGAATCAGAACATACACGGACCCGGTGTCATGACTGATCTTATCCCTGCCTTCACCGTCAACAGCGCCTTCCTTACCCGAACATCGCCGGAGAAGGTGACAGGTGTGGAACAGGCGCTGATCCTTCTTGACAGCATCGCAGTGTCGGCCGTGGACCGTTACGGCAACGAAAGCCAGCCGGTGAAGATGGCCGTGACGGAGTTCACCTTTGCCGATGCTCCGGCCCTGGAGGGGGTGCTGACCTCCTTCTATGCCGCGAGGCTGAAGCCACCGGTGCCGGTACCGGCAGTGACGCCCGGTGTTGACGTACTGGTTGAGGAGCACCTTGACATGATCGCCGGCAAGAGGGTGGGACTGATTACCAACCCGTCAGCCGTGGGTGCAGATATGCGCAGCACGGTTGACATTCTCGCCGGTACACCGGGCGTGAACCTGGTGGCTCTCTTCGGCGCCGAACACGGTATCAGGGGAGCACTGCATGGCAGGATACAGGCCAACGGTGAACCTGACCCGGTGACTGGCATACCTGTCTACAGCCTGTATGGCGACTCCTATGCCCCGAAGCAGGAGTGGCTCGACAGCATTGATGTGATGCTGTTCGACATACAGGGTGTGGGCTCAGCATGGTATACCTATAAGTTCTCCATGTCTCATGCCATGGAGGCATGTGCAAAGGCCGGCATACCGTTCGTGGTGCTCGACAGGCCCAACCCGCTGGGCGGACGCGTGGTGGAAGGACCGATGCATGACACCATCAGGATGTACCGGCACCGCATCCCGCTGCGCCACGGCATGACCTACGGCGAGCTGGCAACCATGTGGAACGAGACCGAGGGCTACGGCGCTGACCTGACGGTAATAAAGATGAGGGGATGGCGCCGCAGCATGATGTGGGATGAGACAGGATTGATGTGGGTGATGCCTTCTCCAAACATAGACAACTGGGAAACGGCGGTGGTTTATCCGGGACAGTGCCTGTTCGAGAGGACCAACATGTCAGAGGGAAGGGGTACCACCAAGCCGTTCCTCCTGACCGGAGCACCATGGGTGGATGCCGGTAAGGCGGCAGAGGACCTCAACGCTAGAGGGATACGCGGGGCTTACTTCAGGCCGGTATACTTTGTTCCGCAGTCTGCAGGGACAGGCTATAATCGCAGCGGCAAACCATGGAACGAGATGTGCGGCGGCGTGGAGATAATGCTGACAGACCCCGCAGCCTTCCGCTCGGTGGAGGCTTCACTGCATATCATCGACGCCTACAGGAAGACAAGTCCTGACTCACTGGTGTGGTCACCGCCGCTGCTGATGCGCAGGCTGAACGAACCGGGCGTCACCGTGGAAGAGGTGGTCAAAGCGTGCCAGGATGATGTGGCTGAATTTATGGAAATGAGACAGAAATACCTGCTGTACAGATAAAATAAATATGTTATAACGGATGAAAAAGCTTACTGTAATATTTCTCGTGGCAACCGCAATGCTTGCCGGCTGCAGCACGGCCAGGAAGACAGCTCAGACTGCTGTCGCTGATCCGGCAGCTGCCGCAGCTGAAACACTGGCAGCCATTCCCTGCAGGTGCGACAGCGCAGTTCACAGTTCGCCGTGGGTCAAGTTCCTGAGACTGCCGGAGCAGGTTACTTACATGCCCCAGTTCGATGTCCTCTGTAAAAGTGAATACCCTGCTGCCGTAAGTATTAACGGAGAGGCAGTGAAACAATACAAAACGGGGATATTCTTTGCAACCGTCAAATTCAACGAGGGAGTGAACAAAATAACGGCTGAGGCAGTGTATCCCGACGGCCGGACAGCTCTCTGCGAACATGTTCTGATCTATGAAAAGAAAGACATGACCAGGCCTGTCTACCCGCTGTGGGTCGACCGCCGGTCGGTTGAGCCTGCCGCTGACGTGGAACTGCTGCCTGATGAGGTTGTAAAAGTGACCTTCCGGGGATCAAAGGGGCAGAACGGCTTTGTTGATGTTCAGCCCGGCAGGGTCACTCTGGCATGCCTGCGCACCGACTATGACGACTACAGTATCTATACGGCGGAGCTGCCCCTGCGCAGCCTTATCGCGGGAAGGTCATACACGCTGGGCGTAAGGCTGGCACCTGTTGCCGGTGCGCCGGTGAAAGGCATCTATAAGCCTGACCTGCATAGAGTGGTGACCGTCAGGCAGCCTGAGGATTTTCCGCTGCTGAAGGTTAAGAACGAAAACGCCAGGCTTGTTTATAACCTTGGCGCACCGAGGCTTGGCGGCCCGATACGGTCGGAGCTGGGACCGGGTGTGGTCCTAAAGGCCAGCGGCAGAATAGGTGATAACTACAGGGTAAGGCTCAGCAATGTGGAGTCCGGATTTATTAATAAGGATGATGTTGAGATAATGAGTGGCAACAAATTACAGCCCTCGTACACAGTGACCAGCATGACATGTGTCCAGGGTGACGGCGCCGACATCGTCTCAATACCCTGGCTCGAACCAGTACCCTATGAGGTCTATCCCGACCCTGACCAGAAGAGACTGGTGATAACACTCTTCGGTGCTGAGTCAGCCTCGACATGGGTCACCCACAGAAAGGGATGCAGGATGATCGACAAGCTGACATGGGAGCAGGTCACACCTGAGACCTTCCGCGTCTATGTCAACCTGAACAGTGAGACTATCTGGGGGTATGACATCAGGCCCTCTGGCCGGAGCCTGTCGCTGCAGGTCAAGTACCCGCCCGTGTTTGATCTGGCGGGAGAGAAGCCCCTGACAGGACTGAAGATCGCCATCGAGGCAGGTCACGGAGGATCTAACACCGGCGCCGTGGGGTTGTCGGGACTGCTTGAAAAGGATATCAATCTCGACCTCTCGTTCAGGCTGGGGGATCTCTGTGCAGCCATGGGTGCCGAGGTGGTTCAGGTGCGTGATTCCGACAGGGACATGACCCTCATTGAGAAACGCAATATTGCCATCGAGTCGGGTGCTGACATGCTGATAAGCATACATGCCAATGCCGGGGGAAGAGGTTATCTCTCGGTGGCAGGCACCAGCACCTACTGGCACAATCCCTTCTGGGCGCCGCTGGCGCAGACCATCTATGACAGGCTGTTGGAGACCGGCCTGACCGAGTTCGGTGTGGTGGGTTCGTTCAACTACACCGTGACCAGGGCATCGCAGCTGCCCGCCGTCCTGGTTGAGCAGGCCTTCATGTCACATGCCGAAGACGAGGAGAAACTCGCTGACCCCGACTTCCGGCAGCTGGAGGCGGAGAAGATCTGCCAGGGGATAATTGATTACCTTATGGATGCAGATCCCCGGGGAAATAACAATGAATGATTTAAATGGTAAAAAGTAACCTCTGATCTCCTCTTCAGAAGGACTCAGAGGTTATTTCTTTATTCATAACTTCAGGGCGACACCGAGGTTCAGGTACGCAATGCCGTATCCCAGCTCAGCCATTAAGGCAAAAGCGTCTTTAATGTAATACCTTGCGCCTATGAACCCTGAGTAAATAAGACCCCCGGCAGAATATGAATAATCATATCCGGGTATTGAATTGCCGAATTCTTTTGAGGATGCAATATTGTAACCCAGAAGCAGTCCGGCATATGTGTCGAGTTTGTCAACAAAAGGATAGTGGAAATTACCCCTGACCCCGATAATAATATTCGAATATTTATATCCCCAGTCCATATATTCATATTTGTAGGAAGAGTACCCGACATAGGGTCCTACACCTATGGAGCCTTTTTCAATTATGTTATCAACGGCTCCAATCTCCAGGGATGCTGAAACAGGAGGAACCTGACTTTTATAATAGGTACCGCTGTAGAGTGTTGATCCAAGTCCAATGCCCAGATTCAGGACCTTGTCTCCCTTCAGAAAAACAGGATCCTGGGCTGCAAGATTCAGGGTTGTAAAAATTGCTGCCAGCATGAAAGCGTAAGTTTTTTTCATAGTCAAACAGTTTAGAGGTTAATATAAGTGTATAAACAGTTTGGTTGTATAGTTTGTTTATACAGCTTTCCCTTTTTTTGCCTGTTTGTTTTATGCAGCAGAACTGCAGGTCCTGTTGAGGCTGACAATACACTTCAGCCGGTTGCTGCAATGGTTGAGCAGGCCTTCATGTCACATGCCGAAGACGAGGAGAAACTCGCTGACCCCGACTTCCGGCAGCTGGAGGCGGAGAAGATCTGCCAGGGGATAATTGACTACCTGGATGGGATAAAGAGGTAAGAGGGCAGAATCAGGAATCTATCCTGCGTATCTCTGCCCCCAGGCTATTAAGTCTCCTGTCAAGGTACTGATAACCTCGGTCTATCTGCTCGATGTTGTGAATCAGACTCTTGCCTTCTGCACTTAGTGCGGCAATAAGCAGGGCAACGCCTGCCCTGATGTCAGGACTGTTCATCGTTATACCCCTCAGCCGTTGACGACGCTCAAGGCCTATAACGGTTGCCCGGTGCGGATCACATAATATGATCCGTGCACCCATGTCTATCAGCTTGTCAACAAAAAAGAGCCGGCTTTCAAACATCTTCTGGTGTATAAGAACACTTCCCCTGGCCTGAATGGCAACAACCAGAAGGACACTTATCAGGTCAGGAGTGAGTCCCGGCCAGGGGTGATCTGGCAGGAGCTGGTTGAATACACGGTCAGCCATGGCCTGGCAGGGATTGAGAACCTGACACTTATTCCCGGGACTGTCGGTGCGGCTCCGATACAGAATATCGGCGCCTATGGAGTTGAAGCCGGCGATGTGATTGTCAGGATCAATGGTTTTCACCTGGAGAAGAGAGAATGGCTTACGCTCGGGAACAAAGAATGCGGGTTCGGATACAGGGATAGCATATTCAAGCATGAACTCAGGAATAAAGTACTTATCACTTCAGTTGTTTTGAGGCTCTCAAAAGTCTTTCGGCCAAAGCTGGACTATGGTGGCATAAAGGAGGAGCTGGCAAAAAGAGATATCACAAATCCTTCCCTCCGGGATATCTCGGATATTGTTTTACAAATAAGGAGGGCCAAACTGCCAGACCCTTCTGACATTGGCAATGCCGGCAGTTTCTTTAAAAACCCGACGGTTGGTAAAGGGGAGTTTGAGAACCTTTTGAAGGCTTTCCCTGATATCAGGTATTACAGGCAGGGGGAGCTTTACAAGATACCTGCCGGGTGGCTTATTGAGCATGCAGGATGGAAGGGCTACCGGCTCGATGATGCAGGGTGTTATGACAGGCAGGCCCTGATACTGGTCAATTACGGCAGGGCTACAGGTGCAGAGATACTGGCTCTTTCAGAAAAGATAAAGAGATCGGTATTCAATAAATTCGGGATCATTATTGAACGTGAGGTAAACGTTATTTAACTCCATAGCCAATTGTCTGGGCAAGTATAATAACCTGCATGGGCTTGAGCATCATTGCCGCTGCCAGATCCTGACGCGGAACCATTGCTCTTATTACGGTTGACAGTCCCGCTGATGCACAGTAGAGATATACATTCTGTGCCATGAAGCCTGTGTTGGCCCATGACGAAAGCAGATCAGCGTCGGTTATGGTCTGGCCTTCCTTCAGGCCTCTCTTCGTAAGATCTGCCACATAAACAAGGTTGACTGGCGCGGTCGCGGGGAACTCCTGTGTTCCTGTCAGGGCACGTATGTCCCTGTCATGGATCTGTTTCAGCATGTTGACATTGGCATCGTAGAGGTATAGCCCGCTCTTCAGTGTCACATACACATCCATCTCCTGGCGGTTATTCGATGACGGGGCTGTCCTCTTCCCGTCGGCAGGCCGGTTTATCCCCCAGGCGGCCCATAAAAGGTCGGAGAGTTGCTGCAGAGAGAGCTCCCTGTCTGAAAATGATCTGGATGACTGCCTTTCACTCAGAGCATCCATGAGTGGCTTACCGCCGGATGTCATTGGTGTTGGCAGAGAAAGATCCTGTGCATCAAGCATAACGGGTGATATTATCAGTACAACAATCAGCAGCGAAGATAAATTTATGAATGCTTTTCTCATGATATAAATATTTTGAGGATGAATTTAATGAAATTTTGCACGCAGAGCTGACTAACCATAGTTAGTCTGATCAGGAACCGTTGTTCAGGGCATCGCTCATCAGGAAGTCGCGGTGCGATTTCACCATGTTGACGGTGTAGAGGAGCAAATTCTTGCTTTCAGTCAGGAGATTCAAAAACATCATGGCGTTCCTTGTTCCGATAGATTCCGATTTGATGTATTTGATCTGCTTTTTCTTGATCTTAGCAATAAGATCAAGAATCGACTGCTGTTCAGCCAACAGAATGTTCATGTTACTGTGGTCCTGATCCCTGATGATGATCTCGATACGGTCATAGAACCTGGTGATTGCAGCACTCAGCATATTCAGGTCCTTTATCTGTTCCGGAATGAGCGATGGATGGTTGTTGTCGAGATGTTCATACACCGGGTCGGCAATATATTTGAGGCAGTGTGCTATCTCCCTCAGATAGTCCAGAATCTGTACATAATATGGCCCGGTTTCGATGAAATCCTCCTCAAGCTTTCTCAGCGTGGGGTACAGATTGTATTTCAACTCCTTGGTCCGCTGGTTGAGATCATCCACATTCTTCTTCACCTTCTTCATCTTCTTCCAATCCTCTGCTGTGAGACTGACAAGGCATGATGAATATAGCTTACGTACCGATGCCACCACCTCGGTAATGGAAGTGTTGCATTTGTGAAGAATGTTTTCACCTGTAAGTGTCAGTTTATCATCAAATTCGTCCTTTTTTGAAGATTTTGCCAATTTTCTATTGTGTCTCAACGCTGACCTTATCACTATGAACAGTGCAACGGCCAGTCCTGTCACTGCTGCAATGACACCTCCCCAGTGAAGCACAAGGGCTACCAGGAACGCCACGGTAAAGGCAGTGAGAGCTGTAAAGAACCATCCACTGATGACAGTCACCACCCCGGTGATACGGTACACAGCACTTTCCCTGCCCCATGCCCTGTCAGCCAGCGAGGTACCCATGGCCACCATGAAGGTGACATACGTGGTGGAAAGCGGAAGTTTCAGGGATGTGCCGAAAGCTACCAGGCTACTGGCCACGAATATATTGACTGATCCCCTCAGGAGATCAAATGATGAGGCATCGGCAGGATTCCGGAGCTTTTTCCTGTAGGATTGGAAATCAAATCTTTTGTCAATGAACCTGGTGACTTTTTCAGGCATGATCCTGCCGATAAACTTTGATACTCCGACTGTATGTCTGACAACTGACCTGGAAATGCGCGATGACTCAAATCTCTCCGATCCGGAGCCCTGCCTGGCAAGATTGATCTCAGTCTGTGTAACAGTCCTTGCCTTTTTCGACAAGAAGAGAGTCACCACCATAATCAGCCCGGCACCCAAAAGGAAAACTGTCGGGGTCTTTACAGGCTCATTGAGAGCTCCCATCAGCATGGTGTCAGGGTTAAACGAGGGATCACTGGCATATTCCCGGTATGATTCAAAACCGGCCAGTGGCACCCCTATAAAGTTGACGAGGTCGTTGCCGGCAAAGGCCATAGCCAGTGAGAAGGTACCGACCAGCACAATAATCTTCAGGATGTTCACCTTGAACAGTGAGTAGAGCAGCTGCAGGATAACGGTGAATGACACAAAGGACAGAAGCATGACCTTCATGGTATTGCTATCGAGCCATTCCAGGGCTTCGGGGGTCATGAATGAAGCTCCCTTGGCTCCCTTTACCAGTATGAAATAGACGATGGCAGTGATTGCCACGCCGCCCCAGAGCGCCCCGAAATATTTCATGTATTTCTGGAAATCGAAGGTAAATATAAGTCGCGTAATGAACTGTATTATCGTTCCGAATGCAAAGGCGATCACCACCGAGAATAGAATACCGAAAATAATGGCCAGGGCTTTGGCCGTATTTATATAGTTACCGATGTCTGCAAAGCTGTCGGTCGAATTCATGATCTTGATGATCGAAATGGCAACGGCCGCACCCAACAGCTCGAAAACGATGGAGACGGTGGTGGATGTCGGAAAGCCGAATGTGTTGAAGGTGTCAAGAAGGATGACATCCGTTATCATGACAGCCAGGAATATGATCATTATCTCGGAAAAATAGAACTGATCGGGATGAAAGATGCCTGATCGTGCTATCTCCATCATCCCGCTGGAAAAGGTGGCACCGAGCATGACACCCAGTCCTGCTATCGCAAGAATAACCTTGAGGGATGCAGCCTTTGAGCCTACGGAAGAGTTGGTGAAGTTGGCAGCATCATTCGAGATCCCGACGATCAGGTCAGAGACTGCCAGAATAAACAGGACTACTACGATGATCAGATATACATCCACCTGTTAAAATATTAATGAGATTTCCCTGCATGATGCGCGGATCTTCCCGTGACACTCTGTTAGGATCATCAATATTGCTTTAAATATAAGATATTTATAAAAACAAATACATTTTGACATGGCGAAATTAACTCAAATACCAAAAAGTACAAAAAAATAGCACTGTTACATTTTTGTTACACATAATAAAATCTTGATGACTATATTTACTGTGGATATTACGAATTTTTAAAAAAGTAACATGATGCCGGTAATACGTTTTGGGGTTTCACTCGAGAAGGAGTTGCTTGAGGCGCTCGACGGTTTTGTTGAGGAGAATCTATTTGTCAACCGCTCCCAGGCAATAAGGCATCTCATCAGCAACGGTCTGGCAGAAAGCAAGTGGCAGTGCAACAATGAGGTGGCAGGGTCGCTGACGATGATATACCATCATCACCGCAGGGGGCTGGTAGCACAGCTAACCCGCCTGCAGCATGAAAGGAACAACCTGATACTGTCGTCTGTTCATCTGCACCTTGATCGCGGACAGTGTATGGAACTGCTGGCTGTCAGGGGCCGGGCGGCGGAGCTGACAGCGCTGGCCGACAAGTTGCGGAGCGTAAAGGGCGTCAGGTATGCAAGGCTGACCATGGCACGTTTAGCGGGCGGGGAGCATCATGATGAAACGTAGAGTGCCGGCCCTGATATTGCTGATGATCATGCTGGCTCTTGCAGCATGCTCCTCCAGCAGCCGCACAGGCCGTGCGGGGCGACTAATAACCGATTACACCGGCCGAAACGTCATTATACCTGATACGGTGCTCTCGGTCATAGCACTCAAGTCGGGGACGATGAGGCTGCTGGCATACATGGGTGTCACTGACAGGGTAAGTCACATCGAAGGGAGCGAGCAGAGGCGCAACGTACCCTACCTCTTTGCCAACCCTTACCTCAGGGGACTGCCGGTAATAGGTGCCGGCAATAACTATGACACCGAGTTGCTGGCTGATGCCGGGAGCGACCTCATCATTGCGACCTTCATGTCGACACAGGAAGCCGACAGGCTGCAGCGGCTGACCGGAAAGCCGGTCATCCTGCTCGATTACGGTGACCTGGGGAAGAAAAGGGATGCCCTTTATAATACGCTTACTATTCTGGGAGAGATATTCGGCTTGCCAGAGCGGGCCGACAGCATTATCAGTTACTTTGAAACAACAATTGATGAGTGTGTCTCCCGGGCCTCCAGGGCGTCGGAGCCTCAACGGACAGCCTATGTGGGAGGCGTGGCATACAACGGCGCACACGGGCTCACATCGACTGAACCCGACTATCCTCCCTTCAATATTCTCTCTGTAAAGAATGTAGCCGATGAGCCACAACTGAGAAGCGACCGGAGCGAACCTGGCCACGTGGTTCTTTTCATTGACCAGGAACAACTGATAGAGTGGGATCCGGATGTCATCTTTCTCGATGCCGCCGGACGGCAGATATGGCAGGAGGAGATAACTCCCGGAGTGGTGAGCAATTCCCTTTCGGCATTCCGCGCAGGCGAGATATATACTGTTTTGCCATACAACTGGAACACCACCAACTATGAGAATATTCTCTGTAATGTATGGTATATAGGCTCAGTACTGCTGCCCTCATCATTCGGCGACGTTGACGTTACGGAAAAATGCCGGGAGATTTACCGTTTTTTTTACGGCACCGACATATATGATCAGGTTTACGATTATTACCGGCCCTTCGAGCGGCCTGGCAAAACGGCAAGGGAATGAGCAGGGAGAATGAGATAGAAAAGCAATATGCCCGGTTTACGGAGCGCAAGGGGAGGTACCTCTGGCTGGCGGCGCTGGCGACACTGTTGCTTGCTGTTTTGGGACTTGCCCTCGGACCAAGCAGCATCAGCCTCAGCGACCTGTTCTCACTGTTTGGTAGCGGCGGCGAGGAGCTGCACCGCGGTATCGTGATGCAGATCAGGCTGCCACGCGTGCTGGCGGGGATAGTGAGCGGCATAGCCCTGTCGGTCAGCGGTGTGGTGATGCAGAGCGTGCTGCGCAACCCCCTGGGGTCGCCCTTTACCCTCGGTATAAGCAATGCTGCCGCCTTCGGGGCTGCCTTTGCGGTGATAATCTTCGGGGCAGGAAGCATGAACAGCAGCAGCAATGATGCCGTCCTCATTGCAAACCCCTATGTTGTAACTCTCTCGGCATTCTTCTGGTCGCTCATCGCCTGCTTCCTGATACTGCTGGTGGCAAGGCACAGGGGGGCCACACCTGAGAATATGATCCTCACAGGCATCATTGCCAGTTCGCTCTTCACGGCGCTCACCGCTGCCATTCAGTACCTGGCCGACGATGTGCAGCTGGCTGCCATAGTCTTCTGGACCTTTGGCGACCTGAGCAAGGGTGGATGGCGCGAGCTGATGATACAGGTGATCATCCTGCTGCCCGTGATGATCTATTTCTACCGGAACCGGTGGAACTATAACGCTCTGGATGCCGGCGACGAGACCGCACGAAGTCTGGGGGTCAATATCGGCAGGCTGAGGCTCACCGCCATGATCCTGGCCTCGCTGGCCACGGCGACGGTGGTCTCGTTCTACGGTATCATTGCCTTCGTGGGTCTGGTGGTGCCCCACATGGTCAGAAGGGTCATCGGCAGCGATGAGCGGTTTCTGATACCCGGAGCAGCACTTGCCGGCGCTGCCTTCATGGTTGGCTGCGACATCGTTGCACGGACGCTCATCTCACCCATGGTGCTGCCGGTGGGCATTCTTACATCGGTAATAGGCGCTCCGTTGTTTATATTGCTGCTTGTCAAAGGGAAAGGAGGGGCACAGTGGAAATGATAACCCTCTCCGGCGTGCAGTTTGCCTATAACGGCTTCCCGGTCATCAAAGGCATAACGCACAGCTTTGCAAAGGGCTCTTTCACCGCCCTCCTCGGTCCTAACGGTTCGGGAAAGAGCACTCTCTTAAGGCTTATCAATGGCATATTAACGCCGCAGGCCGGAACGGTGGAGGTGATGGGACGCAGTGTCGGCAGCATCAGCGCCAGGGAGATGGCCAGGGAGATGGCATATGTCCCGCAGATGCAGTACAATACCTTCCCGGCCACGGTGTTTGACACTGTCCTGCTGGGCCGTAATCCTTATATCAGCTGGTCGCCCGGCAAGGACGACCGCAGGATCACGGCAGAGATACTGGTAAGACTCGGCCTCGATGATATTGCGCTCAAGGATCTCAACAAACTCAGCGGAGGGCAACGGCAGCAGGTCTTCATCGCCAGGGCGCTGGCACAGCAACCGTCGGTGATACTCCTCGACGAGCCGACAGCCAACCTCGATCTCAGGCATCAGCATGAGATTCTGCTCCTGCTCGGAGAGCTTGCCACTGGTGGCATCACCGTGCTGGTGGCCATACACGATCTCAACCTTGCGCTGAAGTATTGCAGTGAGTTTATCATACTCGACGACGGGCAGGTGAGGGCCGAGGGTGGGAGTGATATCTTCCGTGAGGAACTGATAGAGGATATATACGGGGTAAGGACAAAGATAATACGGCATGAGGGAGAGATGTTCATCCTGCCAACAGAGCCGCTTTAACAAACCTAAGCAGGACAAAAAATGGATCTGAAGATAGAGATCATAGGATACGTGCACAACGAGTGGGAGAGTGCCGAACCGGGTGATACCGACAGGATGAAGGAGAGCATCTCAACCATCGAGGTGAAGGAACAGTTTGCCGATGCGCTGTACCGGATCGAAAAGCACAGTGAGCTTAACATCCTTTTTTACTTTGACCGGTCCGACGATTATGAGCTTCGTACCGTCACCCGGTCGGGGGAGGTGAGGGGTGTCTTTGCATGCTGCACTCCCCGCAGGCCGAGCATGATCGGCATGACCACCGTCAGGCTGCTGAGGGTTGAAGAGAATACTCTCACCGTCACCGGTCTCGATGCATTGAACAACACCCCGGTGCTCGATATCAAACCCGTAGTGACGAGCCGTTGACATCTCCCTATTCTTTATTGCAGGATGTGCCTTTATCATCCATGCGCTGCTCTCCGCCATGATGGGACATCAGGTATAGAACAGTCTATCTTTCCCTGTCAGTTTCTGTCAGGTCACCGTAGAATGATATTTGCTGCCTGTTGGTGCTGTTGACCTTCAGCGTTGCCGATCCTGTTTCCCCGATATGAAAGGTATATTCCAGCCTGTCATTTTTGTTTTCGGTTTTGAATGAGCAGTTTATGAACCGTACTTCTTCAGGATGAAAATATTCCTTGAATAAGCCACCATACCTGAAAGATGCGCTAAAAAAAGCACAGGGTCCTTTCTGAATATTGCGTAAATGAAAATCAGGAAAGAGCCTATGAAACTCAAAAGCCAGAAACCCATGGGCAGCATTGATTCCTTTCTTCTTTCCGAATATACCCACTGGTACACAAACCTTAAGGTGAACAATACCTGAGAGACAATCCCCAGGGCCATCAGCAAAGGTGCAATAAGTTCTTTATTAAAAAGGTTTGCTCTGTCTATAACATTGTTATTGTAACCGTATATCAGGATAATGGTGGGGAATAAATATAAAAAGATCCTCAGCACTACCGGGATTTTTTTCCACTGGTTCTCAAGCTGAATATTCCTGATATAGACATAATAAGTGATGACCTGCCCTAACATTATTGCAAAGTCATCACGCAGGTATCCGTAAACAAACATAAGGACTGAAGCCACAAGACTTATCTCCCAGAAAAGATGAGGAGCAATGACTTTTTTGTGCCTTTCAGAAACAATCCACTGCAAGAGGATCCGGCTGGAAAACAGAATTTGTGCCAGAAATCCAATCCCATAAATAATCCAGTTACTCATAGTAATGATCAGGGATTTTGACTGGATTCCTCAACTTTATAGTTTATGTATTTTTTCTTCATCCATAAATACGCAAAACAGTCCATCAAAGGTCCCATCAAGCGGTTCCAAAGATAGAAATTTGATTTGCCGTCTGTTCTTGGAAAATGACGGACCGGCACCTGTTTTATTTTCCCGTTCTGAAGCAACACCATTGCAGGCAGGAACCTGTGCAATCCGTTAAACATTGGAATACGTTTGGCAACGTCTGTCCGGATAATTTTCAGCGGACAACCTGTGTCATCCATCCCGTCATGGGTGAATGCCCTCCTGATTTTGTTTGCAATCAGTGAAGAGAGATTTTTCACTGCGGAATCCCTTCTGTCCAGCCGGACTCCCGTAATAAGGTCATACTCACCTGTGAATTCAAGTAGAACATTGAAATCCATGGGAGTGGTTTGAAGGTCAGCATCCATGTAACCAGTCCATGGAGTGTCTGAGTAATCGAATCCGGCTTTGATTGCTGCGCTTAAACCATAGTTGCGGTCAAACGAGCAATATGTGAAGTTGTCTGAATTTTTACAAATTTCCCTGAGTTTTTGCAGGCTGCTATCCTTTGATCCATCATTAATAAACAGTACTTTGGCTTTTATGGCGGAACCATCAAGAAACCGGCAGAGTTCTTTATGCAGTCTTTCAATGTTACCTTCCTCATTATAGACAGGAACGATTATTGTCAGTTCAAAATTCATTTCAATATTTCCGAATGGTTTAACCATATATTATTTCCCGGTTTTTTCACTCAATTTCAACAAAACTGTAATTGCCGGACTTAAAGACATATTTTCCTTCTATATAGAGCTGCAGGGAATCATTCCGTTCGACAGCCTTATTACCTAGGAATATGATAGCCGGTGTTTCAATTTTACCGGCCGGAGCATACAGGTCTTTTATTTCAAGCTTCCGGACCTCTTTTCCCAAATAAACATCCATATTAGCTCCCCGGAGCACTTTACAATAATAAAAATTAAGGTTGCTGTTACTGCCTGCTCTTTCCAAAGCCTTATTGCACAGATCCCCCAGTCCAATCAAATAGTTGTATTTCGGAACTGAAAATGAGACTGTAAAAATGAAGAGCAGGATACCAATGCACATAGTTATAATCCCGTTGTTCAGGCTGTGTTTAAACAGAAACCTCACCGCCAGGAATCCTGAAACGGATAATATCAACCCAGCCAGAAAGACCGGAACAGTTATGTTGATATCTTCAGGCAGGACAAATGCAGCAGCAACAATGACTCCGGGAAGCATCATCAGGAGAATGAAGGCAGGTATCAGTGCAAGCAGATAAACCCAGAATTTATGTTCACTTTTTGCCAGCCACAATACGGTGATATATACGAAAAACGGGAAAGCCGGAAGCAGGTAGATTTCAAGCTTGGAGCTGAAAAGTGATAACACTGTAAACGTAGAAAGGGAAGTAACCAGGAATAACCGTTCAATATCAGTAACCGTGAATTTATTTATCAAACCAGAAATTATAACCCCTGCAATCAGCAGTGACCATGGGGCAAGTGTATAGAGGAATGATATGAAATAATAATAAAATGGCTCGGCGTGATGGAATGAATTTACTGCACGATCGACAGTCTGGTGGAACAGCAGGTTCTCAAGATACTGGCTCCCGCCTTCCATGTAGACGCCTGCAAACCATATACCGCAGAGAGCTAAAATTATTGCCAGGGTCTTCCATCCCCAGTAACGGCCGAATGATTTCAATGCCCGTTTACTGATTAAGAACACCAGGGTAGATACCAGCGGGACAATTATTCCCACCGGGCCTTTTGTGAACAGGGCAAGGAAAACAAAAACCGGGAAGAGAAAGGTATAACGCTTTTTAGTGCTGCCGCTGTACATTTTGTAAAATGAATGCATCGCAAGAACGATGAACATTGACATCAGCATATCCATGCGCAGAAAGACAGAAGTGCCTAAGAAGTATGCGCTTGTTATAAGCATCAGTTGTGCAACCAGACGCTCTTTTTGTGTCAGGAGGTTCCTCACCCAGCTGTCCATTATATGCAGAATAACCAGGGCAGGTACGATGGAAAATAGTGACAGGAAGAGCATACTGTGCTTTCCGAAGATCAGTTTACCTGACATGATTATCCAGAAGTAAAGCGGAGGTTTGTCGGCATAATCAATCCCGTGATTCGTGAAAGTGAAGATTGAACCAGTCCTCAGTGCTTCGTCGGCAATACTCAGATATCGCAGCTCGTTGGCAATCGTAAAATCACGGAAAATACAAAGCGGTAATACTGCCAGTACAATAAGGCTGTATCTTATATAATTCGGTTTATAGAGTGAGCCTAACATAACCAGGTGTTCTTTTCTCACCTCTGTGACCGGTAAAGATCCATGGTACTTTTTCCAAAATCAAAAAGAATGGCGCAAGGTAAAAAAATATCCCGGGTAAGAACAAATTTTGTTTAACTTTTCAGCTTTCATATAATGGTTTTGAATAGGCCGGTAAAATAATGACCGGAGAGGCAATGACAAAAAAGGATAAAAGCTGCATACTCGTCACGGGCGGGGCAGGATTTATTGGATCACATCTGTGTGAGTACTTGCTTAGATCGGACCATAAGGTGGTCTGCGTGGATAATTTCAACAATTTTTACGATCCCGGGATTAAGGAGCAGAATATATCTGCCCTTATGAACAATGAAGATTTCAGTCTGGTGAGGGCAGATATAAGGAATAGGGCCGGAATGGCAGAAATTTTTGAAGAAAACAATCCTGACCTTATCATTCATTTAGCTGCAATGCCGGGCGTACGTCCGTCAATAATAGATCCGTTTCATTATTATGATGTGAATGTAAATGGCACGCTGACCGTTTTGGAAACGATGCGGCGGTTCAATGTCAGCAGGATGATATTTGCTTCCAGTTCTTCCGTTTACGGGAACAACGCAAAAATACCATTCTCAGAATCAGATCCGGTTGACAATCCCATCTCGCCATATGCTTCCTCAAAAAGAGCATGTGAACTGCTTTGCAGTACCTATCACAGTTTATACCGGTTCGAAATCTCCTGTCTTCGTTTTTTTACAGTGTACGGTCCCAGGCAAAGACCTGACCTCGCCATACACAGCTTTACCAACAAAATCATTGACGACAGGCCCATACAAATATACGGTGATGGAAATTCGTTCAGGGATTATACTTATATAGATGATGCGCTTCAGGGGATTGGCAATTCCATCAGCCGGCTGAAAGGATTTAACATCTATAATATCGGGGAGTCAAGGAAAGTATTGCTTTCAGAAGTGATAGAAACAATTGAAGATGCCCTGGGTAAAAAAGCGATCAAAGAGTTCCTGCCCTTTCAGGCCGGAGATGTAAATGCAACATATGCTGACATAAGCAAAGCCATGAGGGAACTGGATTATAAACCTTCATTCGATTTTAAGAAAGGCATAGCCGAATTTATCAGATGGAAGCTTGGTCGAGGTTTTTGACATTCTTCCTCTTGTTGAATTTACAGGAATACATTAACTGAATGATACCCAGTCCTCATGCCACTCCTTCAAAAGAACTGAAAAACGCCTTAAAAACCTGCGCTTTAAGGGGGTAACAAAAAGACTCTAACTTGTTGAGTTAGAGTCATTTGTGGAGCTGGCGGGGATCGAACCCGCGTCCAAACAAGGCGACCATATGCTTTCTACATGCTTATTCTGCCTTGATTGTCGGGAGTGACCAGGTGGCAGACATCCGAATCACTCCTTATCTCCTGTTATTTCACCGTCAGGCCGGAGAGACCATCGGGCAATCCCTGAATTGCGTGCGCTTCCTTTTCGGGTTGGTACAGGGCATCACCGCCCGGGAAACGTCTCGTCCCAACACCTTGTATCGGGATAAAGCATAACCTACTTGGTTCGGTTACGCAGCAAGAGCGTAGTTATTCTCGCCAGTTGTTGTTTTGTGACACAGGTTAAAGAGTAGCGTCACCACCCTCTGCATGCTTACATACCACCGCGGCTTGCTGTCTAAACCAGATCAGCCCCATGGTACTGTAATAACAATGCAAAATTACGCATTATTACATTGCTGTGACAAATATATGCTCAAAAATCGGGCCGAATTCTTATCTTCACACCACTACTCAAACAGAATGATATGGAAAAGAGAGTGAAGATTGGAATACTAAGGGAGACGAAGATCCCGCCTGACAGGAGGGTGCCGCTGACACCTTCACAGGTGGTTGAGCTGAAGGAGAGCTTTCCGTCCGTCGATTTCTTCGTGCAACCCTCAGACATAAGATGCTACACCGATGAGGAGTATAAATACCTTAAGATCCCCCTGAGGGAAGACCTTAGCAACTGCGATATCCTCATGGGTGTCAAGGAGGTAGACCGCAGGGTGCTGATACCGGGGAAGACCTACCTCTTCTTTGCCCATGTGGCGAAGAAACAGGAGCATAATCTTGAGCTGCTGCGCGAGATACTCAACAGGAAGATCAGGCTGATAGACTATGAGTATCTCACCACCGACAAGGGACAGCGGGTGGTCTCCTTCGGCAGGTGGGCAGGCATCGTCGGGGCCTATAACGCTCTCAGGGCCAGGGGCATCAAAACCAACAGGTTCAGGCTCAAGCCCGCCTACCAGTGCCGCGATCTCGACGAGATGTGGGCAGGACTGCGGCTGATACGCCTCAAACCAGGGCTGAAGATCCTTGTCACCGGCGAGGGACGCGTGGCTTCAGGAGCCATGGAGACGCTCGGTAACTGCCACGGTCTGATGAGTGTGTCGTCGGAGGATTTCCTCTCCCGCGAGTATGATGTGCCGGTCGTCTGCCAGATAGGGCCGCAGCACTACGTTAAGCACAGTGACGGCCGTCCGTTTGACTTCAACAACTTCGTACAACATCCGGAAGAATATGTTTCTGACTTCCTGAAATATACGAAGGTGACCGATGTACTTGTCGCGGCACACTTCTGGGATCCTAAGTCGCCCGTCTTCTTTACCCGTGAGGACGTTGAGAAACCCGACTTCCGGATCTCGGTCATTGGCGATATCAGCTGCGACATCGACGGTCCCATACCCACCACCATCAGGGCCACAACCATCGCTGAACCTTTCTACAGCTACAACCGTACCCGTCATTGCGAGGAGGAGGCCTTCACGCACCCTGACAACATCACTGTGATGTCAATCGATAATCTCCCCGGTGAGCTACCGCGGGACGCCTCGAGCGACTTCGGAAAGCAGTTGATGGAGCATGTACTCCATGATCTCTTCACTGACCATGACTCCCCGATGCTGCAGCGTGCCACCATCACCAGCGGTGGCAACCTGGAGCCGAAATACAGTTATCTCACCGACTGGGTGAGGGGAGGAGGTGGCCAATGATGCGCATTGTCATCTGCGGTCCGGCTCATCCCTACCGCGGAGGCATAGCAGCATATAATGAGAGGCTGGCACAGCAGTTCCTGCAGGAGGGAGATGCTGCAGCCATTTATACCTTTAAACTGCAGTATCCTGCACTGCTCTTCCCGGGCAAGACACAGTATGATGTGGGTTATGCCCCTCAGGGGGTGACTATCACACGCGCCATCAACTCTGTCAACCCGCTGAACTGGTTCACTATCGGGATGCGCCTGAGGCGTACCAGACCGGACCTGATAATACTCCGTTACTGGCTTCCTTTCCTGGCGCCAGCGCTCGGTTTCATAGCACGGATAGTGAGAACAAACAAACACACCAGGATTGTTACCATCTTCGACAATGTGATCCCTCATGAGAAACACTTCGGCGACAGGCTGCTGACAAAGTTCTTCGTGAAGAGCATCCACGGCGCGCTGGTGATGACGAAGTCTGTTGAGCGTGACCTGAGACAGTTCAGTCTCAGGATGCCCTGCGTCATATCGCCCCACCCGCTGTTTGACAATTACAGTGAGCCTGTGTCGCGGGCCGAGGCGCTGGTGCGGCTGAAGCTCTGTCCGACGGAAAAGTACATTCTCTTCTTTGGCTTTATCAGGGAGTACAAGGGTCTTGACCTGCTGATTGAGGCCTTGGCTGTCCCAGCTGTCAGGAGTCTCGGAATCAAACTTATTGTTGCCGGTGAATTCTACGAGGATGAGAAGAAGTATTTTGATCTCATTCATAAACATGATATTTCCGGCAACATAATTTTTCACTCTCACTTCATCAGTGATGAGGAGGTGCGTTACTACTTCTCTGCTGCCTCCCTTGTGGTGCAGCCATACCGGTCGGCCACACAGAGTGGCGTTACACAAGTGGCCTATCATTTCAACAAGCCTATGGTTGTGACCAACGTAGGTGGACTGGCCGAGATAGTGCCTGACGGTATCTGCGGCTATGTTGTTGAGCCTGAACCGGGAGCCATAGCAGGGGCTATTGCGGCTTTCTTCAGTGGCGACGAGGAGAGGTTCAGGGAGGGTATTCTGGAACAGAAGAAGCTATATACCTGGGAGAGGATGACGGAGGCACTGCGCACCCTCGCCTGGGATACGCAACGTGCCAGGCATTAGGCGCAGGACACACAAGAAGCAAAGCGTTACAATCCCGCAAAAGCGGCAGGGCACACAAGAAGCAAAGCGTTGCAATCCCGCGAAAGCGGCAGGGCACACAAGAAGCAAAGCGACGCAGACCCGCGAAAGGGGGAGGTCTCAGGGCACGAGACAGGGGGTTTATGGCGCTGAACTCAGACTTTTATGTTAAGGCGTTCCCCTATCAGGTAGCGGTTGCGGTCAGAAGAGCGGCGGTTGACAAGCTCAGCAAGAAATCCGGTCAGGAAGAGAAACGATCCTATTATCATCACTGCCAGCGCTATGTAAAAGTAGGGACTGTCGGTCACCAGCGGGGCCCTGAGATCCTGGTGGATAAACACCAGCTTACGTATGCCGAGGTATGCCGCCATGATGAATCCCGCCAGGAACATGAGCGAGCCCATAGTGCCGAAGAGATGCATGGGACTCTTGCCAAAGCGGGTGATGAAGCTGATGGTCAGCATGTCAAGATAACCCTTCAGGAACCTGTCAAAGCCGTATTTTGTCACCCCGTACTTCCGGGCCTGGTGCTGAACCACCTTCTCGCCGATATTCCTGAAGCCAGCCTCCACCGCCAGCATGGGGATGTACCGGTGCATCTCGCCGTAGACCTCGATGCTCCTGACAACCTCCCCGTCATAGGCCTTCAGCCCGCAGTTGAAGTCGTGCAGCCGGATGCCCGAGAACTTCCTGGCAGTGTAGTTGTAAAGCTTTGAGGTGGTCTTCTTGATGAATGGGTCATACCTCTTCTTCTTCCATCCGGAGACCATGTGATACCCCTCTTCCCTGATCATTCTGACCAGCTCGGGGATCTCATCAGGACTGTCCTGCAGGTCGGCATCCATGGTTATCACCACCTCTCCTGACGAGGCCTCAAAACCGGTCTGCAGCGCGGCCGCCTTGCCATAGTTGCGGCGAAACCTGATGGCTTTGATTCTGCCATTGCGGGATGCAAGCTGCTTCAGCACCTCCCAGCTGTTGTCACTGCTGCCGTCATCAATTACAATAAACTCATAGTCGATTGAGGAGGCGACACAAACCCTGTCAACCCATTCTGCCAGTTCGGGCAGAGACTCCGCCTCGTTCAAGGCAGGGACTACAACCGAAAGATCCATTACTGCTGCGTTTCTTCTCCAACCTCATCAAGGAGAGGATTACCCTTTTTCATGACGAAGAGTGACACGATCAGCGAGAGGATCAGTCCCATGAAGACGCCGTTGATAACCGACATCATGGCGGTGAACCACGGTCTCATCATCTTGGCTTGCACCTCCATGGCCTGCTCAATGGCGGCATCGGGGACACCCCTCCCGACCAGTCTCTCCTCGGCTACCGCCAGCGATTTGTCTACCAGGCCGGGGTCAATGAATGCATATAGAACATAGACGAATATTGCTGCTATGATGGCCGCGTACAGGTTGATAATCACCCCCGCCCCGACTGATCTGCCGTATGAAATGTATCCGTTATTATAATGGTCGCGATAGGAGCGTAGCAGAAAAAAGAGCACAAGAATGGTGATTATCATCATTGGCCACATCAGCCAGGTCTTGAAGGTGAGGTCAAACATATATGTGAGCACTGAGAGGCCGACACTGATCAGACCCAGAATAATTCCATAGTTCAGGGTCTCTTTCCAGATTGATCTTTTTTCTTCCATCTTACCGTTTATTTGATTTTGAAAACAAACTTACATAAAAACAGCTGATTTTTCACAGGTAAATAGTAATCAAGTTCACTGCCCGGATTTTTGGAGGGTAGGAGATTTTTATAGACAAATCTCTGCATCCGTGAAAACTGTGACTATTATTTGGCGTCTCCGCCGAATAATAGTATTTTTGTGCGGGGTAAGTCTCATACGACCAGCTCCCTTTGAACTCCCCCAGGGTCGGAAGGCAGCAAGGGTAAGAAGGTTGTAGCGGTGCGATATGAGTAGCTTACCCTCTTTTTTTTGACACCTGCTGAATATTAGTTTATATATTTGCCTTCTGTTTTACAGAGAGATGCTTCTTAAGATATATCCCGAGAATCCCAACCCGGACCAAATACGCAAGGTCATCCTGGTGCTTGAACAGGGAGGTATAGTCATCTATCCCACTGACACCATCTATGCCATGGGTTGTGATATCAGGGCCGGGAAAACCATTGAGAAGATAGCCCGTTTCAAGGGACTTAACCCCGGCAACCCCGACATGTCAATGATATTTGCTTCAATGAGTCAGCTCTCCGAGTATACCGTTATCCATGACAACAACCTTTTCAGGCTGCTGAAGCGTAACCTGCCGGGGCCGTTCACCTTCATCGTCAAGGCCAATAACCAGATCCCCGCCATGTTCCGTCACCGCAAGAAGACGCTGGGGATACGTATCCCGGACAACAGCATCACACTGGAGATAGTACGCGAACTGGGACGTCCCCTGATGACTACCTCAATCCATGAGGATAATGAGAACATTGAATATATCACTGACCCGGAGCTCATTCACGAGAAGTATTATGATTTTGCAGACCTGGTTGTTGATGGTGGCTTCGGAGACAATGAGCCCTCAACCGTTGTAGACTGCACCGGCCCCGAGCCTGTCATCCTGAGGCAGGGGAAGGGGGTGCTTGAATTATAGGCAGTGGGCACATCGCACATCGCAATTCGCACATCGCATATCGCAAATCCCCGAGCCTTATTTCCTGTCGCCGGTAAAAAACTTGTTAAGCTTGTCAAAGGCTGACGGCAGTGCGAAGACCACCACCTTGTCACCTGCCTGTATCAGTGTATCACCGGTGGCTATGTAAGGCTTATACTTGCGTATGCCCCCTCCAACAATTGCATCTCTGGGAAAATCGATGAGCTTCAGCGGCCCGGAGGTGATGAGGGCACCCTCAGGGACATTGTATTCGATAACCTCGGCATCGGTGCCCGTCATCATCTTTACCTGGGTGACATTCGGGTTCATCGTATGACGGAAGATGCGGCTGGCGGTGGCTATCTTCTTGTTGATGATGGTATCTATGCCCGAGTTCTCTGCCAGGTTGATGTACTCCATATTCTCAACCTCGGCGATCGTCTTCATCACACCTATCTTCTTGGCCAGGAGGCATGAGAGAATATTTGTCTCAGAGTTTCCGGTGACAGCCACAAAGGCATCCATGTTCTGAAGCCCCTCCTCGGCCAGCAGGTCCCCGTCGCGGCCGTCGCCGTTGATAACCAGGGTGTCCTCAAGGTCCTCGGCCAGATCACGACATTTCTCCAGGTCGTAATCTATAAGCTTCACCTGGCAGTAGTTCTGAAGCTTCTGGGCTATATGCCTGCCGACACGGCTCCCTCCCAAAATCATAATGCTCTTGGCCTCCACATTCTTCTTCCCGGAGAACTTCATCATGTCAGCGATGCCTTCACGTGTTGATATGACGAAGGCCAGGTCACCGTCAAGAAACTCTTCCTTGCCACGCGGGATGATAGTATGCTCATGCCTCTTTATAGCAACGGCACGGTACTCGATCGGCCCCAGGGTATTGGAGACCTCCTCAATCCTTTTGTTAAGGACAGGGGCATTTTTTTCAAGCTTCTGCACAAAGAGAGACAGCAACCCTCCGGCAAAGTCCATGAACTCGGTGGTGCCGGTCTCCTTAAGCAGGCTGATGACCTCCTTGGCAGCGATTAGCTCGGGGTATATCATATGATCAACACCTATTGACCTGAAGAACTCCTTGTTGTTCCGTTCAAGGTATTCCATGTTGTCAACACGCGCAATCACCTTCTTGGCTCCCAGTTTCTTTGCCAGGATGGAGGCGCTGATGTTGGTATCCTCATAGTGTGCCACCGCTATGAAGAGATCGGTGTTATTCTTGAGAGCCTCCTTAAGTATGTTGAGGGAGGTGGCCGATCCTTCATATGTCAGAACATCAATGGATGAGTCAATAGGGGTGAGCCTCTCAACTTCTGTATCAATTAGTATGATCTCGTGTTCGCTCTGCGAGAGCATTTTTGCAAGATGGGTGCCTACCTCTCCTGCGCCGGCAATGACTATTCTCATCTATGAATTACTATGGTCGCGACAAAGTTAATCAAAAGATATGTTAACCGGGTTCAATCACCTCAATCTTAAGGCCCCGGATGGCAGCATGCTTTCTTACCTCGGCCGGTACGGTGCCGTCGGAGGAAGTAACCAGAAGCAAACGGCCCTGCTGCCATGCCTTCAGTTCGCTCCCCCGGATATTGTATGTTACCGGTCCCTCTTTATTGCTCTCCAGGCTGATCTTGAAGGTGTTGCAGACAGCAAAGAGCAGTGCTGCAACGATGAAGGGTCTCACGGTGATCCTGTATACCCTTAGCAGGGACGCCAGGAGGAGCGCCATGGCCACTGTCAGGAGCATTGTCTCGGCGGCAGTGAAGCCTATGTCGCCCAGCACTGCCCGGTCAACGGAACCAATGGTGCCTGTTATGCGCAGCATCAGTCCGGCAATCCAGTCAAGAAGCAAAGCCGTGAAGGACGACAGGAAGGGGATGGGGCTGGTAACAATGAGCAACAGTGTCAGCATGAGCACCAGGAACGTAATGGGTACTACCAGTATGTTTGACAGCGGGAAGAGGAGCGGAAAGATATTGAAAAGCCTCACTGTCAGTGCCATGGTGCCAGCCTGTGCCACCAGTGACAGTGCCGTCACCTGCCAGATATACCGGATGACCCTGTTGCCCGGCCTGATGAGTCCGGAGAAGCGGTTGTAGAAGAGTATGATAAAAGCCACGGCAAGGTATGACAGTTGAAAGCCAGCCTCGAACAGTACTGCCGGTCGTGCCGCTGTCATGATAAAGGCCGATGCCAGCAGGTTGTTCATGGATGAGGCCGGACGCCGGGTGAGGGTGCCAGCCTGGAGGAAGGTAAACATGATCGTGGCACGCAGTACCGACGGTGACAGGCCCGTGATAAAGGCAAATCCCCAAAGCAGGGGTACCGTTATCACTGTCTTCAGCGGCTTCAGCCTGCCCCGCAGGAAGAAGAGCATCCATGAGAGCGCCATGCTGATCATCCCCACATGCAGTCCTGATACGGCCATGATATGCATGACCCCTGATCTTGCAAAGGCATCCAGGTGTTCCCTGTCAAGCAGATCCCTGTCGCCCAGGGTGAGGGCTGTGACCACACCCAGCCCCTCATTACGGAGTCCTGCTTTGGCAAAGAGTGCTATCAGTGCGTGTGCCGTTCTCTGCGACCTCTCCCTGACCGTCAGCCTGGCAGCCGGCAGGTGGCTGATAATGTCCCTTGCTCTGAAGAAGCCGGTGTACCTGATGCCCCGGCCCTCCATGTAGCGACTGTAGTTGAACTCGCAGGGGTTGCCGCTGTTTCGTATCATTCGCGGGGTGAGATGCAGCCGCAGCTGATCACCGGGCTGCCAGCGCGAGGGGAGGGTGTCGCTTATGAAATAGAGAAGAAGAGAGCCTCGTGGCGCCGTGAGACCGTCGCTGCCGGCCACGCTGATGATGGCTGCCCTGAAGGAATAGCTGGCATTCTTTTTATGGGGGTATTCCGACAGCCTTACGGTAACGGTCTGGCGGCTCTCCTCAAGATGACCGCAGCGCCTGAGGTCATTATGACGGAGAAGGTAACCCGCTGTAAAAATGAAAATGGCAAGCAGAGCTCCGAAGAGAGTGTCGGAGGAATATTCTTTCCTGCTGAGCCGCAATGTCATGACAACAAAGGCGATCATGGCGGTGATGCCTGCTGCCACGGCAAAGCGCGGCAGCAGATCAGCCACGATCACGCCTCCACACAACGGCACAAACAGTCTCAGGAACGGTATCTCCCTGATATGCACGGGTCACAGCTTTAGACCCGGTAAAGATAAATTAATCGTGAAAAAAAGTCAACACCCCACGGTCATCTTCCGTTGGGCAGGACGGTACGGTAGTCAGCCTCGAAACGGCCTTTGCTTATATCATTCAGCTTTCCCCGCAGAAGCCTGCGGCGCAGCGGGTGCAGCCTGTCGGTGAACAGCACTCCGTCAAGATGGTCATATTCATGAAGCACAACCCTCGCCGTGTAACCATTATAAACCTCGTCGTGAAAATTCCACTCCTGGTCGTAATACTGTATCCTCACCAGTGACTCACGGTCCACCTCCTCGTGTATGCCCGGTATGCTGAGGCATCCTTCATTCATTGGCACCCTGTCACCCTTGCGCTCCTTCACCTGCGGATTGATGAAGGCCTGCTTGAAACCCTTCATCTCAGGGTGGTCTTCAGCCAGAGGCTCACCGTCGATGACAAACAGCCTTATTGATTTTCCTATCTGTGGCGCTGCAAGACCCAGACCATCAGATTGGTACATAGTCTCGAACATGTCGGCTATGAGGGTGTCAAGGTCCGGATATTCACGCTCTATATCGCGTGTAACCTTGCGGAGTACCGGATGGCCGTATACGTAGATCGGATATGTCATTGTTCTCTTTTTTTGTTGTTCTCACTGAGGGTCAGCCATGACTGGAGTATGATTGACGCACTTATGCGGTCAACCAGTGCCTTGTCGCGCCTGCCGCTCCTCTTTACTCCACCGTCAATTATCGCGTTCATGGCTATCTGCGACGTAAAGCGTTCATCGGCAAGATGAAGCGCCACCGTCGGAAAGATCTTCCTGAACCTCTTAATGAACGGATCAATGTACTTTACACTTTCACTGGGCTGATTGTTCACGGTAACCGGATACCCAATGATAACATCTGTCACATTTTCCCTGAAGAGGTAATCCTTAAGGAAGGCTTCGAGCTGGCCTGAGGGGACGGTGGCAAGTGGCGAGGCAATGATCCTCATCGGGTCAGTCACCGCCAGTCCGCAGCGTTTTCTTCCGTAGTCAATCGCCAATGCCCTGCTCAATGGTTTCGTATTTCGCTTTTAGTTTTACAGTTTCTCCTTCCGAAGGAACTGAATCCGGGTGCAAAGTTATCGGTTTACAGCAACTAAAAAAAGAGAGCCGGTCTCTCCGGCTCTCCTGATTATTGCAAAGACAATTTATTCTGTCTTTTCCTTTACCTCTTCTACGACGGTTCCGTACTCCATCTCCGAGAGCCGTTTGTAGCTTTCATATCTCCATTTGGAATTCTCCTCGGCCTGCTTGAAGAGTATTTCAGCTTCCTGTGGGAACTCCTTCAGGAGTGCGGTATAGCGTACCTCCGACTTGAGGAAATCCTGGAACTTGCTCCAGTCGGGCTCCTTGGAGTCGAGCTGGAAGGGGTTCTTGCCCTGTGCCTCAAGACGCGGGTCGTTCCTGTAGAGATGCCAGTAACCTGCTGTCACTGCATCCTTCTCCTGTTCCTGCGCCTTGCCCATGCCTTTGCGGAGGCCGTGGTTGATACAGGGAGAGTAGGCTATGATGAGTGACGGGCCGGGGAACTCCTCAGCCTCACGAATGGCCTTGAAGTACTGGTTCTGGCTGGCTCCCATGGCTACCTGTGCTACGTAGACATAACCGTAGGTCATGGCCATCTGTCCCAGGTCCTTCTTGCGTATCTTCTTTCCCGATGCTGCAAACTTGGCCACGGCACCTGCGGGGGTCGACTTGGAAGCCTGGCCTCCGGTGTTCGAGTAGACCTCGGTGTCAAGCACCAGGAGGTTGATATCTTCTCCAGAGGCAAGCACATGGTCAAGGCCGCCATAACCGATGTCGTATGCCCATCCGTCACCGCCGAAGACCCAGTACGACTTTTTGACGAGGTATTGCTTCAGGTCGAGTATCTCCTTACATACCGGGGCCTTATCCTTCTCACAGGCGGCGATCACCTTCTCAGATGCGCTCCTGCTGGTTTTGGCATTGTTCTTTTCAGCGATCCATTCGTTGAAAGCAGCCACGGTATCAGGGGCAAGGCCGCCATCGATGTTCTCCTTCATCAGGCGCTCAATACGTTGCCTGATGCGTGTAGCTCCCAGCATCAGTCCGAAGCCATACTCCGCGTTGTCTTCGAAGAGGGAGTTGGCCCATGCCGGACCGTTGCCGTTCCTGTTAACGGTATAGGGCATCGAAGGTGCCGATCCGCCGTAGATCGACGAGCATCCCGTAGCATTGGATATGACCATCCGGTCACCAAAGAGTTGGGTGATAGCCTTTATATAGGGTGTCTCGCCGCATCCAGCGCACGCTCCCGAGAACTCAAAGAGCGGCTGTGCAAACTGCGAGTTCTTGACGTTGGTGTACTTGTCAACAAGGGTATCCTTGTATCCTACCACTTCATGCATGTAGGTCCAGAAGTCGGCCTGGTGCATCTGTGACTCAAGCGGCTTCATGATGAGAGCCTTCTCCTTTGACGGACAGACGTCGGCGCAGTTGCCGCAGCCGGTACAGTCGAGGACGCTCACCTGTATCCTGAACTTGTGTGTTTTGGTGTTTCCGATACCCTGTTTGGCGGTGATGCCTTCAGGTGCTGCAGCCAGCTCTTCATCAGTAAGGAGGAAGGGACGGATGGCAGCGTGAGGACATACGTACGAGCATTGGTTGCACTGGGTACAGGGATCGATCTGCCACTCGGGCACGTTGACCGCTATTCCCCTCTTCTCCCAGGCAGCCGTGCCGGCAGGAAAGGTGCCGTCTTCACGCCCGACGAAGACGCTGACGGGAAGATCGTCACCGCGCTGGCTGTTAATGACGTCAGCAACATCACGTATGAATTCCGGTCTCTTGCCGTCAACAGCAGGAGGAGCAACCTTCATTGATGCCCACTCGGCAGGTATCTCAACCTTTGTGACCATGCCACCGCGGTCAATGGCTTCATTGTTCATCTTCACAATGTTCTCGCCCTTCTTACCGTAGGCTTTTATAACAGCATGCTTCATCTCATCGATGGCAAGCTTGTAGGGAATCACCTCCGCCACCTTGAAGAAGGCACTCTGCATGATGGTGTTGGTACGTGTTCCGAGGCCAATATCCTCAGCTATCTCGGTGGCATTGATGATGTAGAAATCTATGTTGTTTTCTGCCAGGTATCTCTTCATGTGGTCGGGAAGCTTGCTCCTGGTCTCCTCTGCATCCCAGATGGAGTTGAGAAGGAAGATGCCGCCTTTCTTCAGCCCCTTGAGCATGTCATACTTGTCAAGGTATGCCGGAACATGGCACGCGACGAAATCGGGTGTGTTGACCAGGTAGGGCGAACGGATGGGCTTGTCTCCGAACCTGAGGTGCGAGACGGTAATACCGCCCGACTTCTTGGAGTCATAGGCGAAGTAGGCCTGGCAATATTTGTCGGTGGTCTCACCTATGATCTTGATGGAGTTCTTGTTGGCACCGACGGTACCGTCAGACCCAAGTCCGAAGAACTTGGCTGAATAGGTGCTCCTGTCACTGACGTTGATCTCGGGAAGCAGGGGCAGCGACCTGAAGGTCACATCGTCCTTAATCCCTACGGTGAACTGGTTCATCGGCTTCTCCTTCTCCATGTTATCGAAGACGGAGATAATCTGTGACGGGGTGGTATCTTTCGAGCTCAGACCGTAGCGTCCGCCGATGATGACCGGACGTACATCCCTGTCATAGAACACATCCTTAACGTCAAGATAGAGCGGTTCTCCGTTGGCTCCCGGTTCCTTGGTGCGGTCAAGTACAGTAATCGTTTTTACCTTTTCAGGAAGCACGTTCAGGAGATATTTTGCCGAGAAGGGCCTGTAGAGATGAACGGTGATGAGCCCCAGCTTGCTGCCCTTCGTTGCAGCAAGGTAGTCGATGGTCTCCCTGATGGTCTCGGTGACCGAACCCATAGCCATGATGATGTGCTCTGCAGCGGGATCACCATAGTAGGTGAAGGGCTTGTATTCGCGCCCGGTCAGGGCCGATATCTGCTCCATGTATTCATTGACAGTGTCGTCAAGGTTTTCATAGAACGGGTTTGAGGCCTCCCTGGCCTGAAAGAAGATGTCAGGGTTCTGTGCTGTGCCTCTTGTGACCGGGTGTTCAGGATTGAGAGCCTGATTGCGGAAACGTTTTACGGATTCCATATCGACCAGCTTCTTCATATCTTCGATGTCGATGGCTTCTATCTTCTGTATCTCCGAGGAGGAACGGAAGCCGTCAAAGAAATGGAGGAAGGGCACTCTCGACTTAATGGCTGACAGGTGTGCCACACCTGCAAGGTCCATGATCTCCTGTACGCTGCCGCTGGCAAGCATTGCGAACCCTGTCTGGCGTGTGGCGTATATGTCACTGTGGTCGCCAAATATTGAGAGGGCATGTGCTGCAAGTGTGCGTGCGCTGACGTGGAAAACGCCCGGGAGCAGCTCTCCCGATATCTTGTACATGTTGGGTATCATCAGCAGAAGACCCTGTGATGCGGTGAATGTTGAGGTAAGGGCACCCGACTGCAGAGAGCCATGCACAGCTCCTGCGGCACCGGCTTCGCTCTGCATCTCAACCACCTTAACCTCCTCACCGAACATGTTTTTGAGCCCGTGAGCAGCCCACTCATCAACATACTCTGCCATGGTTGACGAGGGAGTGATAGGATAGATACAGGCCACCTCGCTGAACATATATGCAATGTGCGATGCTGCCTGGTTGCCGTCACAAGTAATGAATTTCTTTGTTGCCATTTCTTAATATAAAATTTTTTATTGTCAATAAAGCTGATTGAAAAAATAAATCGCAAAGTTACCGATTTTCCGGGAGATTTACTCACTGTTCATGGAAATCAGAAACTCCTCGTTGGAGCGCGTTTGCGTTATCCTGTCGCGCAGGAATTCCATGGCTTCCACCGAGTTCATGTCGGTCAGATAGTTGCGCAGTATCCAGATCTTGCTGAGCATGTTCTTCTCAAGAAGAAGGTCTTCACGCCTGGTGCTGGAGGCCGGAATGTCAATCGACGGGAAGATCCTCCTGTTGGAGAGCTTGCGGTCGAGCTGCAGTTCCATGTTGCCGGTGCCCTTGAACTCTTCAAAGATGACGTCGTCCATCTTGGACCCGGTGTCGGTAAGTGCCGTGGCTATTATTGTCAGTGAGCCGCCGTTCTCAATGTTGCGTGCCGCGCCGAAGAACCTCTTGGGCTTATGAAGGGCGTTGGAGTCAACGCCGCCCGAGAGCACCTTGCCCGATGCCGGTGCTATGGTGTTGAATGCCCTGGCAAGACGGGTGATGGAGTCAAGCAGAATGACGACATCATGACCGCACTCCACAAGCCTCTTGGCTTTCTCCTGCACTATGGTGGCAATACGTACATGTCTCTCGGCAGGCTCGTCAAAGGTTGATGCAATGACCTCGGCATTGACATTGCGTGCCATCTCGGTAACCTCCTCGGGCCGCTCGTCGATGAGCAGTATCATGAGGTATACCTCCGGATGGAATTTGGCAATGGCGTTGGCAATATCCTGGAGAAGGATGGTCTTACCGGTCTTGGGCTGGGCCACAATGAGGCCACGCTGGCCCTTGCCGATGGGACAGAACATATCAACTATCCGGACTGACAGATTACCCTCGCCGGGTTTGCAGAGGGTGAATTTTTCATTGGGAAAGAGCGGCGTCAGATAGTCGAACGGCACACGGTCACGAATGAAATCGGGTGTCCGGCCGTTGATCTCTTCTACCTTGATCAGCGGGAAATACTTTTCTCCCTCCCGCGGAGGGCGGATGGTACCCCTGATGGTATCTCCGGTCTTCAATCCGAAGAGCTTTATCTGCGACTGTGATACATATATGTCATCAGGGGAACTCAGGTAGTTGTAGTCAGGTGAGCGCAGGAAACCGTAACCGTCAGGCATGATCTCCAGTACTCCGGTGTTGGCAACGACGCCTTCAAAGTCGTACATTCTCTCCCTCTTCTCCTCTCTTGCCGGTGCGGGAGCATCATGATGTACGACTGAGGGTTCAGGTGTCGGAGGAGGAATGATTACTGTGTTGTCAGATGCTGCGGCCTCAGAGATGCCGTTTGTATCGGTCTCGGGCTCGTTGAACCTGAGGAGGTCATTATCATTCTCGGATGCAGTGTCTGTTTCAAGCAACATCCTCACTTCCTGTATCTCCTCCTTATCGGGAGCCGCGGAGGGAGAGGGTTGCTGACGTTCACCATCACCCCTGCGCTGTTCCTGCTGCTCGTTCTTATATGTACGGGGTCTCTTGCTGCGATGCTGCTGCCACTGCTGCTTCTGATCCTGTCTCTGATCCTGTCTCTGGTCCTGTCTCTGATCCTGTCTCTGGTCCTGTCTCTGGTCCTGTCCCTGATCCTGCTTCTGGTCCTGTCCCTGATCCTGTCTCTGGTCCTGAGGCTGTTGCCGGCCGTGCTGCTGATCGCGGGTCTGTTGCTGGCCCTGGGATTTCTGCTGCTGGTCGCGCGGCTCTTGCTGATCCCGGGGTTTTGGCTGCTGATCGTGGGGCTGCGGCTGGCCCTGGGATTTCTGCTGCTGGTCGCGCGGCTCTTGCTGATCCCGG
>WOYI010924086.1_pt1 | contig 48998 bp, 41 predicted proteins | sample 6423411 | NCBI WGS metagenome assembly WOYI01 (sample SAMN13441803, study PRJNA592873) | oil field metagenome | biome: oil field; feature: oil-well bore; material: oil-contaminated soil; isolation source: oil-contaminated soil from oil-well borehole | place: Germany: Wietze | collected 2016-10-18 ... | reverse complement strand
GCTTAAGGCTTTTGTCCTTTGTAAGTGTCACGTATAGTGCCCATAGCAAAGTGACGGGCAACATCACAATAGTGGTTTCTTTGACCAAGATGGCCAGCAGGATGAATAAGGCTGCTAAGAGGCCTTTGACCCAGGGGAATTTGGGCTGGTCGGAAGGCTTGGAGTCTAGAAGCAGCACAGCGCCCAGCATCAGGACCAGCAGCAAGGGTTCACCCTTGGACAAAGTGTAGAAATTTTCAATGATTGGCATCGAAAAGAGGAAAAGACAACTGGTCAACAGACTCTGCCATTCGGTGCCGCCTGAGCGCTTGATGAGCAGCCGAATTTCAATCAACAGGATGAATAGGAGGATAAGATTGCCCACAAAATACCAAAAGGGGTGATAGCCAGCGAATATATAAATGATCGTATAGTAGAGCCAGTAGATGGGTCTGAACCGACCCGCCTGTAAGTCCTTGCTCATACTGAAATCGCCATTCAGGAATTGCTGCGATTGGGATAGGGTTCTGGCGTCGTCCATCAGCCCAAACTGGGGCGAAATTAGGCGAGGCAGCAGAATTAATATCGCGATCAAAAATGGGATTAATCTGATCAGGGTATTTTTCGTTTTTATTGTTTTGGTCATCGTACCTCTCCCTTTGCCATTCTCCATTATAATTCATTTGTTGAATATGCCTTCTTTCATTGAGGATTATAATAATCCCCTTGTGAGAGTTTGAACCTGGCTGAAAGTAGGGTATGGAACCTAAACTGATCGCATTAGTGCCCATGCGGCATCACTCTGTCCGGGTGCCAGGGAAGAATTACCGTCCCTTGGCCGGAAAACCGCTCTACCACCATATCCTGAATACCCTCCTGGCGGTGGAGGCCGTGGATGAGATTGTTGTGGATACGGACAGCGATCTGATCCTCGAGGGCTTGCAGAAAGACTTCCCAACGGTGAAAAGACTGCGCCGTCCGGAAGTTCTGCGGGCGGACACGGTTCCGATGAATGCCATCCTGCTTCACGACACGGCCGAATTTCCCGCGGATTTTTATCTGCAGACCCACACCACGAATCCCCTGCTGACCCCTGAGACGGTATCCCGAGCGATCCGGACCTTTTTTGAGAACCTTCCGGCATACGATTCACTCTTTGGCGTGACCCGCTTGCAAACCCGCCTTTGGGACCACGCCGGCCAGCCTGTGAACCACGATCCGAATGTCCTGCTGCGGACCCAGGACCTGCCCCCGATCTATGAAGAGAATTCCTGTATCTATATTTTTTCAAGGGAATCTCTGACCTCCCGGCGGAACCGGCTGGGCGAACGGCCTTTGATGTTTGAGATCCCGGCGAACGAAGCTTGGGACATTGACGAAGAACTGGATTTCACCGTGGCCGAAACGCTGTATAAACAGCTTCATGGTGGAGCCTGACCCAAACCCTAAAAAGTTGGATTGAACCTGGAGTTCCTGGATGAAAGACGTTTTAGTATCTGCCCCCTATCTTTTGCCGGAATTGGACCGATTCCGACCAGTTTTGAAAGCTTTTGACCTGAACCTGATCGTGCCGGAAGTGCATGAGCGGCTTTCGGAAGAAGAAATTCTGGCTTTTGCGGGCCAGTTCGATGGCACGATCTGCGGTGATGACCGCTACACCCGGCGGGTGATCGCAGCCTGCCAGCCCCGGCTGCGGGTGATCTCCAAGTGGGGGACGGGGATTGACTCGATTGATCAGGCCGCCGCGGCGGATTTTGGCGTGCGGGTTGGGAATACGCCCAACGCTTTCACCGTCCCCGTTTCGGAAAGCGTGCTGGGGTATTTACTGTCCTTTGCCCGGCAGATCCCTTGGCTGGATGACGCGATGAAGTCGGGCGAATGGAAGAAGATCAGCGGCAAAACCCTGAGCGAGTCCACCTTAGGCGTGGTTGGGGTGGGGAACGTCGGCCAGGCGGTCCTGCGGCGGGCGCGCGGCTTTGGGATGAAACTCCTGGGGAATGACATCGTGGATATCGCGCCGGATTTCCTGCTGGAAAACGGCGTGGAAATGACCGGCCTGCAGGACCTGCTTTCCCGCTCGGATTTCATCAGCATCAACTGCTCCCTGAACCCCACCAGCCAGCATCTGATCAATGCTGAGACCCTGAGCTGGGTCAAGCCCGGCGCGGTCCTGATCAACACGGCCCGCGGGCCGATCATCGATCAGCCTGCATTGGTGGAGGCGCTGGCGCAGGGCCGCCTGGGCGGCGGAGCGTTGGATGTTTTTGAGGATGAACCGCTGCCGAGCGACAGCCCGCTTTTGAGCATGGAAAATGTGCTCCTTTCGCCCCACAATACGAATTCCAGCCCCAGATTTTGGGAGCGGGTGCACTGGAACACGGTCAAGAATTTGTTGATTGGTCTGGAGATCCCGACGGATCGGTTGGGCGCATTGCAAAAAGAGTATGGCGCCTGATCCCCGGAACCTTCAGTGATGATAGAATATCCACTCTAGAAGAAATGGAAGGACAGCACCTATGACTGAAAAAGAGACCAGGATGATGTTGATCACCGGCGCGGCGGGCGGAATCGGCCAGGCGACTGTGAAAGTGTTTGCGGACCATGGCTGGCGGGTGTTTGGTGTGGACCGGCAGCCCAAATACGCTGAATTCCCCGAGAATGGCGTTTATATCCAGGCGGATATCTCCCTGCCTGAGCAGATTGAAGGGATCTATGACCAGGTCAAGGCTGAAACAGATTCCCTGGACGCCGTGGTGAACAACGCGGCTGTGCAGATCACCAAGCCTTTGGTCGAGACCAGCGCGGAAGAATGGGATCTGGTGCTTGCCTCGAACCTGCGCTCCGTTTTTCTGGGTGCAAAATTGGCCTATCCCTTGCTGAAGGCCAGGGGCGGCGGCGCGATTGTGAATACCTCCTCCGTCCATGCTGTGGCCACCTCCGCCAACATTGCGGCCTATGCGGCGAGCAAGGGCGGCCTGCTGGCGCTGACCCGGGCGATGGCAATTGAATTTGCGCCGGATAACATCCGGGTGAATGCCATCCTCCCCGGCGCGGTGGATACGCCCATGCTGCGTGCCGGCATGAACCGCGGCCATGCCGGCAGCGGTGATATGCAGGAGCGTCTGGACAACCTCGCCCGCCGGACCGTGAACGGCCGGATCGGCCAGCCGGAAGAGATTGGCCGTTCGATCTACTTCCTGGCGGATAATACCCAATCCTCCTTCATCACCGGTCAGGCTCTGATCGTAGATGGCGGGGCGACCGCCCGCTTGAGCACAGAGTAGCCCGGTGACTGCGAAATCGACCTTAAAGAAAATCCTGCCCGAACCCCTCTGGCGGTTTGGGTCGGACCGCTATTGGACCTGGCACAATCGGGACCGGCATCTGCTGGCCAGGATCTTTTCCCCGGTTTGGATGAATAACAAGGCGCGCCTGGAAACCTACCGGAATAAATATGCCGGTCAGCGCTGTTTCATTGTGGGCAATGGCCCCAGCCTGCGCAATACCGACTTGAGCCAACTGGCCGGGGAGTTCACCTTCGGGATGAACCGGATCTACCTGGCTTTCGAGGAGTATGATTTCAAAACCTCCTGCCTGGTTGCGGTGAATGATCTCGTTCTGGAACAGTGCCATGCCGACATTTCTGCCCTGGATATCCCCAAGTTTGTCACCTGGCGGGCACGCAGGTATTTTGAGGCCGGGCCGGAGATGCTGTTCCTTGATACGGATTACACCTTGCCTGAGAGCTTCACCGGCGATGCGACAGATCGGATGTTTGAGGGCTTCACCGTGACCTATGTCTGCCTCCAGCTGGCCTATTTTATGGGCTTCTCGGAAGCGATCCTGATCGGCGTGGACCATAGCTTTGTCACCCAAGGCCCGGCGAACGCCACGGTTACATCCGAAGGCGATGACCCCAACCACTTCTCAGGCCAATATTTTGGGAAGGGCTTCCGCTGGCAGCTGCCGGACCTGGAAGGCTCTGAAAGGGCTTACCAGATGGCCCGCGCGGCGTATGAGGCCGATGGCCGCAAAGTGCTGGATGCAACGGTTGACGGCAAATTGACGGTCTTTGAAAAGGTTGATTATGAGAGCCTTTTCTGATCAAAGGCCTTTCTGCTGGTCAGGCGGGATAGGTTAGGAAAAGCGATAACTCCAATGGACCGACCACTCGTTTCCATCATTACACCCTCCTATAACCAGGCGCAGTATTTGGAACAAACGATGCTGTCTGTCTTTTGCCAGGACTATACGCCGCTGGAGTATCTTGTCATTGATGGGGGATCGAGTGACGGCAGTCAGGATATCATCCGCAAATATGAGGATAAGCTGGCCTATTGGGTTTCTGAGAAAGACCATGGGCAGGCTGAGGCGATCAATAAAGGCTTTCAGCGGGCCAAGGGTGAAATCGTGGCCTGGATCAATTCGGACGACCTTTATTACACCTGTGACGTGGTCAGCCAGGCGGTGAAAGTGATGACCGCCAACCCCGGCCTGGGAATGGTCTATGGCAACGGGGTGATGGTGGATGGCGAGGGGCGGCTTTTGGACTGGCACCCTTACCGCCAGTACAGCCTCGAAGATCTCTTGGCGTTCAATGTCCTCCTGCAGCCGGCTGTTTTCATGCGGAATGAGGCCCTGAAACAGGCCAAGTATCTTCGGCAGGAGAGCCATTTGATCCTGGATCACGAACTCTGGGTGCGGATTGCGGCCGCCTACCCGATTCAGCATGTGGATGAATTTTGGGCTGTGGAGCGGACGCATGAGGACGCCAAGACGATCGCCCTCTCGGCGAAATTTGTGGATGAGGCGTTTAACTTCATCAATGGCCTGCGGTCGGAACCCCAGTTTGAAGCTGTTTTGACCCAGCATGACCGGAAGATTCGGGCGGGCCTGCATGTCTTTTCCGCCCGAAGACTAATTGACTCAGGAGAGCCAAGGGAAGCGCTCAGGCATTTCCGCCAGGCCTGGTCGATTCAGCCCCGCGCGGTGTTGAAAGTCTGGTATAAGTGGGTTCAGGCTTTGGGCGGTGTTTTAGGTTTATCCGGATTGTTCCTGGGGTATCGCAAGGCCAGAAGGCGGCTGAGCCATCGCACACAGCGCTTGGTTGTTGACTTAAACGGGATCCGGTGGGATGCCGGCGAGGAATAGCACCAGGATCACCATTTGTTGCTTGTTCAATCAGGGTAGACGAACCCATTATCAGAAGGCTGGAATCATGGACAATAATGGAGAGAAATCCTTCTCAGCAAATCAATTATTTTACACGCTGGCTGTCATTATTCTATTGGTAGGGGGCTTTTTTGTGCGCATGATTGACCTGACCGATCCGCCTTTGGATTTCCATGCCACCCGTCAGCTGCGCTCTGCCGTGGTTGCCCGCCGGATTTATCTGCAGATGGATCCCTCCGCTGATCCGGAGCACGCGGCCTACGCCACTGATCCGGCCTTATACGATTATGTCACGCGCCGTGAGCCGCCGATCACCGAGGGTCTGGTTGCCTTGATCTACCTGCTGATCGGGAAGGAAGTATTATGGGTCTCCCGGATCGTCACCGCGCTGTTCTGGTGCGGCGGTGGCGTGGGCATCTACCTGCTGGTCAAAAGGCTGGCCTCCCGGGGTGCGGGGCTGGTCAGCCTGGCTTTTTATCTCTTTGTTCCTTTTGGCGTGATCGCCAGCCGCTCTTTCCAGCCTGAAGCCCTGATGGTGGCCGGGATGGTCTGGTCACTGGTGTGCTTTATGAACTGGTTTGACAACCGCTCCTGGCGGGATGCGATCATCGCCGGCGTGGTCACGGGGCTAACGATCCTCGTGAAGCCGAACCCGGTTTTCATGCTGCTGCCCGCCTATGCCCTGATTTTGCTCTTTTCGGATGGGATCGGGAAGGTGGTTAAGAGCGGGAAGGTGTGGCTGATCGCGGGGTTATCCGCCGTCTTTCCTCTAGTCTTTTATAAGTTCATCAGTCCTGGCGCGAGCGAGTTCCTGGCTAATTTCTGGCTGGATATCCGAACCATCATCCCAACCTCTCGCTATGCCCTGGGCTGGGGCGGCATTATCACGGATGTTATTCCATTTGCCGTTCTCATAGCGGCTTTTGTCAGTACTTTGCTCTACCCAAAGACCGGCCGTTTGCTGACAATTGGCTTATGGGTGGGGTATCTGATCTTGGGCATCTTTGTCCCGCATCATATCTATACTCATAATTATTATTCCATCGTTTTAGTGCCAATCACCGCCATTGCTCTGGGCCAGGTTGCAGAGATTGTGGCCTGCAGCGCTGCGGATAAAAAGGCTCTCCTCAAGGTCGGTTTGGTAGCGGTTGGGATCATCGCCATCGCCTATGCCAGCTGGAATGTTTACAAAGACCTTAAAGAGCGCAATTATCGCGGTGAACCGGCCGGCTGGAAACTGGTGGGCGACGCGATTCCTGCAGATCAGAAAGTCATTGCGCTGACCCATAACTACGGCACAAATCTGGCCTACTATGGCTATCGGATGGTGCCGTTATGGCCCTATGTGGGCGACCTGAACCTGGAGCAGATTCGTTCTGGCAGCGCCTTTGATGACTTCGACGCCTATTTTGATAAGCTGACTGGGCCGTATGATCTGTTCCTCGTCACGCATTTTGGCGAGTTGAACGCCCAACCGCAGTTGATGGCGAAGTTATCGGAATATTCCGTTTATGCTGAGGGTGATGGCTATATTCTGTATGATTTGAGTGCGCTGAGGGATTCGGAATAGATTTGAAGCGCTTTTGAGATTCGGAGTGAGATGGATAAAACGATGAACAAAAACAGGCGCTTGAGCATCCTCCTGCTCGTTGCCCTCTCCCTGCTGACGCCTTTTTGGCCCTCTCATGGCTGACGCCGGATATCTATCCTGTCAACGCGGATGACGGTGCCAAATATATTGAGTCAGGGCAACAACTGCTCACCTGGAGGGCGCGGGATCTCTCCAGGGGGTCATTGGCCGCGCTCATCTACGCGCCCTTGGGCCTGATCGTCGGGTCATCGCTAACCGGGTTCCTCCTGGAGGTCTGGGGGGGGCAGCCTGATCTTAATTGCCCTTCTCTGGTCTAGGCTGGTGACACTGGCATACCATCTGAGAAAACAGATTCTAGGGAATGGCGTTTTCAGGCTTAACAGACGAAAAAAACCTGTCTTTTCCCAATCCCGGTATAATCAAAGGGCTGATTTCAAACTGAGCAAATTTCCAATTCTGATCAAGATACGACCTTAGGATATGACCCAAACACCTCTCGTTTCCATCATTACCCCCTCCTTCAATCAGGCGCCATTCCTGCGCCGGACGATCGAATCGGTGCTTGAACAGGATTATCCCAATCTGGAATACATCATCAGGGACGGCGCCTCAACGGATGGCAGCCCGGAGATCATCCGGGAGTATGCAGACCGCTTGGCGGATTGGGAGTCGATCCCGGATAAGGGGCAGACTGACGCGATCAATCAAGGCTTTGCCCGGGCGCAGGGCAAATATCTCGCCTGGCTCAATTCAGACGACATCTATTATCCCGGCGCTATCCGGGAGGCTGTGGATTATTTGGAGGCGCATCCCGAGGCTGGAATGGTCTATGGCGATTGCAATTTCATTGACGCCCATGATCGGGTGATCGGCCGTTTCCCCGCCGCCCAGACGGATTATGCCCGGCTGCGCCGGGGTTACGTGCACATTCCCCAGGCGGCCGCTTTTTTCCGCCGGGACCTCTGGGAAAAGGTTGGTCCGCTGGATCCGGATTTCTTCTTTGCAATGGATTATGATCTCTGGGTGCGCTTGGCCGCCGAAGCGCCGCTGGTCTACCTGCCGGGGCGCACCTGGGCGGGCTTCCGGCTGCATGGTGAGGCTAAGACCATCGCCGCCGATGACCGCTGCTGGCCGGAGATGCTCAAAGTGCATTATCGCGAGGGCGGGCATTGGCTCTCCGCGATCCAGCTGAAATACTATGTCCGCAGGCTGGCCGCCCCGCTGATCAACCGGCGCAGGAAGAAGATGGTGGACGCCGACCAGGAGTGACCGTCTTAAGGTTTGACGCAATTTGCCAGCAGCGATTGGGTTCGCGTTGGCCCTGTTTTGGGAATGTGCTATAATCCAAATGTTCCTTAGAGGTACGTTTTCGAAAATTGGAGGTAGACCGTGGCTTACAAAAATTGGGAAGTGATCAAAGTCTCTTACTGTGAACATGCCGGTGAGGAAGTTGCCCTGGAAGCTGAGATCGTCTATCCGGCCAGTTATCTGCCGGAGCAAGCCCCCAGGATCATCGCCCACCGCTGCTCCCGGGGTTTGGCCTGCAACAGTTTCAATCAACCGAGCTGCTGTTGGGCGGGGACCAACCCGGGTTATGATCCCTTCAAAGAGACCGCGACTGAGAAAACTGCGTAAGATCCGCAAAATGGCGTAACCTCAATTTGCGCGCCGGCGCGGAAAATCTAACCAACCAAAAAAGCTGCCTGCAAGGGCAGCTTTTGGTAGGTGCAAAGGTTTTCCTCAGGCGATCACGCCAAGCTCCTGGCCGACCTTGGCAAAGGCCGCCAGGGATTCCTCCAGGTCTTCCGGCGTTTGGGCGGCGGAAATCATCACCCGGATCCGGGCCAGGCCCCGCGGCACGGTGGGGAAGCCCAGCGCCATCGCAAACACGCCTTCTTCATAGAGGCGGCGGCTGAACTCGCGGGCCAGCTTGGCCTCGCCCAGCATCACCGGGGTGATCGGCGTCATGCTCTTGCCGGTGTCGAAACCGAGCTGCTTCATCCCATTCTTGAACATTTCCGCATTGGACCAAAGTCGGTCCACCAGTTCGGTGGATTCTTCCAGCAGGTCAATCGCGGCGATGGTGGCGGCCACGTCGGGCACGGTCACGGCGGAGGAGAACAGGAAGGGCCGGCCGCGCTGGTGCAGCCATTCGATGATCCTGGCATCGCCAGCCACGACGCCGCCCATCACGCCGAAGGCCTTGGAGAAAGTGCCGACTTCCACATCCACCCGGCCATGCAGGTCGAAGTGGTCCACGATCCCCCTCCCACCCTTACCCAAAACGCCTTCGCCGTGGGCGTCATCAACCATCAGCATCAGGTCATAGGCCTCGGCGATCTCAGCGATCTTGTCCAGCGGCGGGTAATCTCCGTCCATCGAGAAGACGCCGTCTGTCACGATCAGGCCGCGGCGGTATTGGCCTTCGTTCTCGCGGATCATGGCCTCCAGCGAGGCGGGGTCCGCATGGGCATACCGCACGACCTTCGCGCCCGAAAGCCGGCAGCCGTCAATGATCGAGGCGTGGTTGAGTTCATCGGAGAAGATCAAGTCTTCCTTGCCGACCAGCGCGGGGATCGTGCCGAGGTTGGCGGTGAAACCAGATTGGAAGGTGATTGTCGATTCCACCCCTTTGAATGCTGCGATCCGCTTCTCGAGTTCGAGGTGCAGGTTCATGGTTCCCGCGATGGTGCGGACCGCGCCCGGCCCCACGCCGAATTGGTCCATGGCGTCCTTGGCGGCCTGCACCAGTTTCGGGTGGTTGGCCAGCCCCAGATAGTTGTTTGAACAAAAGTTGAGGACTCGCTTGCCATCAACGACCAGCCAGGCGCCCTGCGGTGAGCTTAGGGTGCGAATCCGGTTATACAGGCCTGAGTCCTTCAGGCCTTCAAGTTCCTCATCAATCCAGTTAAGTTTGGTTGACATGGCTCCCTCTGAGTGTGGTGAGTGGGTTGCTAAAATCTGCTGATATTATACCTTTGCTTGCCGGGCGGAATAGGCTTGACCCGCGGTAAATCCCCTATTCGAGGACGACCTCCCAGAGATGAACGTGTGAAATCTCGCCGTCGTTCACGCTCAACACTTCCATGCGGATTTCGTCCGCTGTCAGGGCTTCGTCAAAGCGGAGTTCGATCTCACGGGTGACGGTGGCTGGACCGACCTCGGCGAAAACTGACTCCAGTTTTTCACCGGCGCGATAGGCCGTGAGGGTGACGCGGGTGGGCGGTCCGCCGATGGTCAGCGCCGCACCCTGGAGCTGGATCGGCTCGGTGAAATGCAGGAGGATTTTGAGCGGATTGGCTTCCAGCGTGCGGATCAGGGTGGTGAGGTCGCCATCAAAAGCCTGGTCAATCTCGTTCATATCCAACACAGAATGCTCGACCTGCACGGTTTGACCCTCAATGAGGACTTCATCGGGTACCAGGGCCTGGCGTGCGGTGCTTTCCGCCGCCAGGATCGCGCGGATCTCCGGGACGTAGTCCAGCCGGACGAAATAGAAACCGTCCGTGCCGTCTGGGTAGGGAATGGTTTCTTCGATTGTGACGTCTATGAACTTGCCGGAATGCCGGATGTAGTCCAGATCGTCCCCGGTCATCACGAACAGCATCCGACGGTCGAGCGGGCGGTAATCCTGCCCCCAGGCGTTGATATTGCCCATCTGCAGGTTGGGGAGGTCGTCGGCGAAATAGCGCAGGAGCACGTCCGACCCATTAGCCCAGGTGGAGCTGACGAAGACGCTCGTCTCTGGGTCGGCGCGGGCGATCTCCGCTGCCCGGGGAAAGACCTGGCGCGCGCCGGATTGCATCCCGCCCAGGCCGTAATCGGTGGTCCAGGTGGGGCCGTTTTGCAGGGCGTCGGCCAGCATCCCGAAGCTGAAACCCGCAAGGGACAGGAACAGGACCCAGGCAGCCAGGGAATTGCGCAGTTTGGGCCATTGGGTTTGCGCCCAGGCCGCAGCCAGCTCCACCCCGAGAGCGGTGATCAGCGTGGCGGGAATGACGAAGACCAGCCCGCGGGTGATCCCCCAGTCCACGAGGGCCGCACCGGAGGGGGCGGCCAGGCTCGCCAGCAGCAGGGTGCGATGGGCCGGGTCACGAAAGCGGCGGATGCAGCGGACCAGGCCGGCCAGCCAGAAGGGGAAGCTGGCCCAGAAGAGATGCCCGTAGCCGGGCATGGTGTGGCGGGCCAGGTCCCCCTGGGCAGAAAAAAGCCACGCGGGTAGGGTCAGCTGGGGCCAAAGGCTTTCGATCAGCGAGGGGTTGGGCCAGAACCAGTAAAAAGGGTTCAGCCCTTTGAGGTAACGGACGAGGTAGATCCCGACCTTTTGGACGAGGGGCAGCGGCTGAACCCAGTAGGAGTTGAGCAGGGCGAGATGCTGGAACTGGGCGCCGCCCTGGGTGAGAGAGAAGCGCAGGTAGGGCAGGGCGAGTACCAGCAGGAGGCCCAGGCCTCGCAGCGCGGTTTGGCGGTGCTGCCAGTGGTAGCGGGCATCGGCGGCCAGCAGCATCAGGCCGGTGACCACCATAATCACCTGGCCGGGGCTGTAGCTATAGAAGGCCAGCGCGCCCAAAATGAGCGCGGGGTAGAGCGCTTTGGGGCAGCCGTTGCGGTAGCGGAGGTAAAAATACAGGAAACCGGCATAGAAGGAGGCCATCAGGGTGGTCTCGAAAGCTGTGCGGGAATGGAGGAACCAGGCGGGCATGGCGGCCAACAGCAGCGGGCCCAGCCACCAGAACCGGCTCTGAAAGGCCTCTTTGAGCACCAGACCGAGGCTGACCGCCGCGGTCAGCGTGATGAGCACGGCGGTGGCGCGGGTGACGAAAACCTGTTTGCCGAAGATTAGCATCGGGATCACCTGGGCATAGACGGAGACGCTCAGGTTGAACTGCCCGCCGTTCTCAAAATAGGTCGGCAGGAAAGTGCCCGAACTATCAAAAAAGCCGCGCGCCACCAGATCCACCGCCTGTTGGGACTGGATGGCTTCATCGGTGAAGAAGTAGATTGGGAACTCCGCCAGACCGATCAGCCGGGTGAGCAGGTAGATGGCCAGGGCGAGCAGGAAAAGCCAGGCGGCCAGGCGGTCAGTCCGAGCGGCAGTCTGTGTTTCCGGTTGGTTTTGGCGGGGTTCAGGTTTGGACATGGGACCCTTCCAGCGTTAGCTGTGTCCCGATTATAGCATGCGGGGGCGGCTGGCCTAATCTGGCCAGGGAGATGCCTGCCGGTCGCCCCGGCTGGCGGCGGGATAGCAACGCCGGAAATGGGCGCCCAAGGCACGACTTTAAGGTATCATATAACATCATGGTAGACGGGATCTTCCCGGTTGATTCTTGGATGGAATTCACTTTGAGGACCCTTGGATGGACAGAGAAAAAATATTAAACAGGAAAATTCGATGACTGATGAAATTAGCCCTGATCTTTTTGAACACCTGGTGGACCTGGCCGCCTTTGCCTTCGACCCGGAAGAGGCGGAATATCTGCGCCGGGAACTCAATAACCAATTGAAGGCGATTCACCAGCTGGAGAACGTCCCGCTGGCGGACGATGTGCCGCTGGCCTCCCACGGCGTGACTTACACCGCCGAGACCCGCGCCGGGCTGCGGCCGGATAACTGGGCGCCCTGCGAGAACCCGGACGAGATTCTGGCGCAGGCGCCCCAGGTCGAGAACCGCTATATTATCGTGCCGGATATCCCCCATACGAAATTGGACTGATGCGATGACATTGATGGATCAATCTGCCTTTATAACGGCTCAAAAGGTCAAGGCCGGTGAACGCTCGGCGGTTGAGGTTCTGGAGTCTGCCCTGGAACGGATCGCGGTGGTGGATGGCCGGCCGGGGTCGCTGGATTACGGCGAACTGACTGACGAGGACAAGGCCAAAGTCCACGCCTTCATCACCCTGACCGCTGACCGCGCCCGTCAACAGGCCGAAGCGGTGGACGCCAAGGTGCGGGCGGGTGAGGCAGTCGGCCCGCTGGCCGGCGTTCCGCTGAGTGTCAAGGACATTTTCACTGTTAAAGGGATGCCCTCGACCGCGGCCTCTCGAATCCTGGCCACCTTCACCGCGCCCTACACGGCGACCGCTGTGCAGCGGCTGGAAGCCGCGGGCGCGATCAATCTGGGCAAAGTGAATCTGGATGAATTCACCTATGGCTCCTCAAGCGAATCTTCCGCCTTCCAGCCCTCCCCCCGCAACCCCTGGGACACCAGCCGGGTGCCGGGCGGCTCTTCCGGCGGCTCCACGGCTTCGGTGGCCGCGGGGGAGGCGCTGCTCTCCCTCGGAACCGATACGGCCGGGTCCATCCGGCAGCCGGCCGCTTTCTGCGGCGTGGTCGGCGTCAAGCCGACCTATGGCCGTGTCTCCCGTTACGGATTGATTGCCTTTGGCTCCTCGCTGGACTGTCCCGGACCGGTGGCCGCGAACGTGCGCGATGCAGCCCTGATGCTGGGCGCAATGGCCGGCGCAGACCCGCATGACAGCACGGCGGCCAAAGTGCCTGTGCCGGATTACCTGGCGAGCCTGGAGCAGGGCGTGCAAGGGATGCGGATCGGCCTTTCGCCGGATTATATGAAGATCACTTTCCCGGACGCCGAAACAGGCGAACTGGTGGAACAGGATTTGCCCGAAGAAATCAAAGCGGCCACGCTCCATGCGGCCGAGGTGCTGGCCAGGCTGGGCGCGGAGATCGTCGAAGATGTCCCGATGCCCCATACGGCTTATGGCATCCCGGCCTATTTCGTGATCAGCCGGGTGGAGGCCGCCTCCAACTTGCACCGCTATGACGGCGTGAAATATGGCTACCGGACGCAGAGCGACTACCACGATTTGAACGAAATGTACCGCAAGACCCGCGCGGAGGGCTTTGGTTTACAGCCCAAACTGCGGATCCTGATGGGCATGTATGTCAGCGCGGCGCAGTATGCCGAGCAGTACTATGCGCGCGCCCTGCGGGTGCGCAGCCTGCTCCGCTCGGATTTTGATGCGGCCTTTGACCCCGCGGGGGCCTATAAGCTGGATGCTCTGCTGACCCCCACCACGCCGACCACGGCCTTCAAGATGGCGGATGTCTATGGCGACTCGGTGCTGATGCAGTATGCGGACCAGCTGACTGTGCCTGCCAACCACGCCGGCATTCCCGGCCTCTCGCTGCCCGGCGGGATTGCCTCGGACGGGCTGCCGATTGGCGTGCAGTTCCTGGCGCCGGATTTTGCCGAGGAAACGCTTTTCCGGGCCGGACAGGCCTTTGAAACGGCCACCGCGGCTGAAGCCTGGCGGAAGATCAAACCTGAAGTGTTGCGATAGGTCTCTGGTTATGGACCAGAGTCTCTGAGGACCAAACGATGACCGAATATGAAGTGATTATTGGGCTTGAGACCCACATCCAACTGAACACCACCACCAAGATCTTCTGCGCCTGCAAGGCGGATTCCTGGGAAGATGAACCCAATACCAACATCTGTCCGGTCTGCACGGGGCTGCCTGGCGTGCTGCCGGTGTTGAATGAGGCCGCGGTTGAGAAGGGCGCGCTGCTGGCCGCGGCGATGCACTCCGAGATCCGGCTGACCTCCTTCTTCGACCGCAAAAATTACTTCTACCCGGATCTGCCCAAGGGCTATCAGATCTCGCAGTTTGACCTGGCGCTGGGCAAGGGCGGCTATCTGGACCTGCCGATGCCGGATGGCAGCGTGCGGCGGGTGAACATTGAGAAGATGCATTTGGAAGAGGACGCCGGCAAGACCAAGTATGAGCACGGTGTGCGCTATGTGGATTTCAACCGTTGCGGCGTGCCGCTGGTGGAAATGGTCACCGGGCCGGATTTGCGTTCGGCGGATGAGGCCGCCCAATACCTGATCCGGCTGCGTCAGCTGCTGCGCTGGATCGGGATTTCCGAAGCCAATATGGAAAAGGGGCATCTGCGCTGCGATGCCAATGTCTCGATTCGGACGGTGGGCAGCACGGTGTTGAACACCAAGACCGAGATCAAGAATGTGAACTCAATTGAGGCCGTGCGGGCGGCGATCCTCAAAGAGGTTGAACGCCAGATCGAAGTCGTCGAATCGGGCGGGCGGGTGGAAGCCTGGACTCTGGATTGGGATGACGCCAAAGGCAAGCTGACCAAGATGCGCTCCAAGGAAACCGAGGCGGATTATCGCTATTTCCGGGAGCCGGACCTGCTTCCGCTGGAGCTGACCGAGGCCTGGCGCGAAGGCGTGATCGCCTCGCTGCCGGAACTGCCCTTGGCCCGGCGGGCGCGCTTCAGGCGCGAATTTGACCTGCCCGAATATGACGCGGATATCCTGACGTCTGACCGGCCGATCTCGGATTATTACGAAGCGGCCGTGAGCGCCTACGGCGGCGATCCCAAGGTGGTGTCCAACTGGATCATGAACGAAGTGCTGCGGATGCAAAATGACCTCGGGGTGAGCGCGGATGAGCTGGTGCTCAAACCGCAGGACCTGGCCGAGGCGATCCGACTGGTGGAGGCCGGGATGATCAACAACGCCACCGCCAAGTCCCTGCTGGTCAAGGTGCAGGAGAGCGGCAAATCCCCGGTCAGGATTGTGGAGGAAGAGGGGCTGGCCCAGGTCAGTGACGATTCCGCCTTGCAGGCCGCGATTGACAAGATCCTCGCGGCAAACCCGGATGAGGTCGCCAGCTACCGCGGCGGCAAGGAAGGGCTGTTTGGCTGGTTCATGGGGCAGGTGATGCGGGAAACCCGCGGCAAGGCTGACCCGAAGGCCAGCCGGGAGCTGCTGCAAAAAGCTCTCAGGGGCGAAGGTTGACCGAATAGAGCGAGTCGCGTAGAATTTAGTCGCAAATATTACTGGCAGCCCAATGAAAAGTCGGCTTGATTTCCTTGATTTCCTTGGTTTTCTTTGAATGGCATTAAACAAAGGGGTTACTCATTGAGGGTGGCATGAGAATAAAAAGCTTAATAAAAAGAACAGAACCATACTCTTGGCTCATTATCTTGTTTTGTGTTTCCCTGGTTTATATCCTTGACCCGCGGCTTTTTAATAATCCTCCCCTGCGAAGCGATGATTGGAATATGTTGATTGAGCCCTATATTTTTGGTTCATTTTCCATCGTTGATCTTGCGGACAGGCGTCCCTTTATGATGGCTTTATACGCCATCGTTGCTCCAATATTCAAATTGAATATCACGTTATATTATTTTTTGAATTGGTTTTTAATTTTCTTGTCAGCCGTGGTTTTTTACTTAATTATTCGCTCGGCATTTGATCGTTACCCATGGCTGGCATTGCCGGCGGCTTTGATTTTTTTGATTTATCCCGTTAACTATGCGAGGACTTGGCTGGTCACTCAGATCAATACACTGGCTCTGCTGCTTGTCCTGCTGGCAGTGTTGTTAATGATTGACTATTTAAAAGCTGGCAGAGCCTGGAAATTACTATTATCAAATTTATTAATTATCGTGAGCCTCGGCACCTACGAAATTGGTTTAGGTATTGTATTGACGGTGGATATTTTAGCTTTGTTTTTCTACCGTTCGTTGCCCTTAAAGAGAAGATTATGGGTCCAAACGACTGGCTTGACAGTTTTCTTATTTATTCTCTGGAGATCTGTCATTCAGCCTTTGGCAATGAATGTTTCTGATAATTACCTGGAAAATGTGATATTTTCTGTTCCTACGCTCTTGGAGCGGTTCGTTCAAGGGGCTTTTATCTTTCTCTTTAATTGGGTGGGGCCGTTTTTATTGGGTTTTGGCGAAAATAAATATTGGGTCTTTATTGTTATTTGCTTTGTTCTCGCCCTACTCTATTTAATTGTTGCTTGGCCTAAATTTAAGAATAGAAAAACCATCGAACCACATGATCGTGTTGAACAGAAAAATATGAGCAGCGATCTTTTTAAGATAGCAGGGGTTGGCGTTTTGATCTGGGCGGCCGGATATATTCCTGTTATTTTTCTATGGCAACCCATTTTTTATGGGGATGGTTCAAGGGTGAATTTTGCGGCTATTCCAGGAGCTTCCATTGCCCTTGTCGCCTTGTTTTCAGCCTTGCTGATTTTAGTCAGTCAAGAAAGAGAGAAGGTTGCGTCGCGTGTGAATATTATTGTTATCCCCTTGGTAATCCTAGGCATGGCTTACCAAATTCACAATCAGAATATCCGCAGTGAAATTTGGCAGCAGCAGGAATCTTTGTGGAAGAATCTGTTCGTTCAAGCGCCAGGAATTGAGCCTGGCACGAAAGTTGTGATTATTGTTCCAGGCTATGAAGTCTTGTCACCTTTTGAAATGTTACCCTTGCGAGGCGACTGGGAAGCCGAATCGGCGCTAAGAGTTCTCTACAATACAGAAAATCTTTTTGCTGAATACTATTATTTGGATATTCCGGATCACGCTGATAATTGGAGTTCCGTGACTTGTGATCTGGGAAAGTATATTTTTGTCTATTATGATGTGGACAGATCTGAAACTCGGATTATTAAAGACCCCTTCACTTTCTTTGATTTTCAATGTGATGTCACAAATTACGACCCTGAGGAAAGAATAATCCAATTTGATTCATCTATGGGAGACTACCGCTGGCTAGTTGAATGATAGGAATGACGATAAACCCTGGCTGTAGGATTAAACCCGGGTGAGGGTGTTAAAATTCTTGAAGGATCATCTCCAGGTTGACCGAATAAAGCGAGTCGCGTAAAATAGAGTGGCATTTGATGCGGGCGTCGCCAAGTGGTAAGGCATCAGCCTTCCAAGCTGACATTCGCCGGTTCGAATCCGGTCGCCCGCTTTATTTATTTAAGTTGGGGAAAAGGCTTATTCCTTAAAGTTGCCGATTTCAACTTCAAATTTGGTCCGGTCGCCGCGGAAGAGGACCTTGGTCGTCCCGATGGCGCGGCCGGAGCTGATATAGGAGACGGACTTATAGAGCAGCAGGGCGGACCCCACCGGAATTTCCAAGAGCTTGGCCTCATCCTCATTTGCCAGCACGGCTTCAATGGATCGCCGGCTGGAATCGATCTCGTAGCCATATTCCCTTTTGATCTCTTCCAGAAGTGATTTGCCCGTCAGGTCAACCTCGGCGATTTTTGGGCAGAGGTCATAAGGGACATAGGAGCGCATGAAGGCGAACGGCTCGTTCTCGATGAAGCGCAGTCGATGCAGTTTGACCACTTTGCTGCCGGGAGCCAGGCCCAGCCGGTCACTGATTGACGTGGGCGCTTTGACCACTTCGTTGAGCAGGATTTTTGTCACCGGGTGAATGCCCAGGCGGGCCATGTTTTGATAGGTGCCGGAAAGTTTTTGCAGGATGTCGCCAGTGATCTTCTTATCAACGATTTCGGTCAGCTTTCCCCGCCGCTGGACGATGTAACCTTCCAGTTCGAGTTCTTTCAGGGCCTGGCGGACGACGGATTTGCTCACGTCGTACATTTCACATAGCTCAGAGTGGCTGGGCAGCTGCTCCTCGCTGCGCCAGACGCCCTCCGTGATTTCCTGCTTGATCAATTCTTTTAATTGAGCATAATAGGGCACTGAACTCGAAAAATCAATTTTTTTAATAACGGCATTCATCTTTTCTCCAAGGTAAAAATGGTGCAGGCTCCGACCTAAAATAATACGATTTGATGGATTTGGCAAACACCTTGTTCTGGGTATTTCCACCTCATTGACCGTGTCTGTTAGTAATTCTATACGCAAATGAATACTTCGTCAAAAGCGGAATTTTTGCATTTTTACGAAACCCTCCTCCCATTTGCGGAAACTTTCCGCAATATAAGAAAGAACCCATCCTAGGACGGGTTCTTTTCGCTTAATCCTAAACCGTTTTCCTACATTTCGATCAAGATCTTGATCGCCTGGTTGCCGCGCTGGGTGAGCACACTGAAGGCATCCTGCACTTTTTCCAGGGGTAAACGGTGGGTGATGAGCGGCCCCAGGGAGAGGTCGTTTTGTTCGAGGATCGTGAGCGCGTCCTGAAAGTCCCAATTGTAGCCCTGGGAACCGGCGAGGGTGATCTCCTTTTGGATGAAGAGATTAACAGGTACTTTGGGGAAGGGGTCCTCAAAGATGCCGATCAGGATGGCCAACCCGCCTTGCGGACGGCCTGCAAGGACCTGCTGCTCAGCGAGCAGTATGACCAGATCACCGAAGTGGCCCGCGATTTTGTGGCCGCCGTCAACGCTGCGAAAGCCTAGCGGCGCGGCCGGGTGGGAAGGTTCCCGGTCTGCCCTCAGGGGACGTCGGATAAGAATTATTGGGTGCGCAGCGGCTCGCTCCCAGCCCCTGCTCACAGTTTTCAGAACCCAAGAGCGCTTCTAAGTGAGAGAGGCGCCTTTGTGGTTAAGCCAAGCGCCTTTGATGCGCCTGTAATTGGGGCGGTTCAGGGATTTTTGTCCTGAATCCTGGGGAGTTGTATAGATCTTAATCATTTGTACTATAATCACGGTGGGATTGGCCTATCATCCCCTCCGGACTGGAAAACCTGTTCAGGCTCGACCGGCAGGCCAATCACACCGAATCCGTAATGCCATCCAAAACCACATTTCAGAGGAAACTTCCATGACCAGCGACCAGCGAACCGCAAAACAATCCTTGGATACGCCGCGCGAGCGAATTTTGAAAGCATTGCGCCATGAAGCCACCGACCGGGTGCCGATCGACCTGGGCGGGATGGCCTCAACTGGCATCATGGCGATTGCCTACGACAAGCTCAAGAAATATCTGGGGATTGAGAGCGGCCAGCTGCGGATCATCGACATCGGCCAGCAGCTGGCTGAGGTGGAGCTCGAAGTGTTGGAGCGCTTCGGCGGGGATGTGATCCCCTTAAGCCATTCTTTGGGAGAAGCGCAGCCGGGCAAATGGAAACCCTGGACGCTGCCGAATGGCGTGGGCTGCTGGGTGTCGACGGGGTTGGATCTGCGCCCGAACGGGGAAGATGGCGGCTGGCTGGTTTGGGAGCAGGGCGTGCCCGTCCGGCGGATGTCCCCCGATGCGCTTTATTTCACCCGGATCAACCCGCCGCTGCGGGAGGCCAAGACGCCCGCGGACCTGAAGGAGATCCCGATCCCGCTGTTCACTGATGAACAATTGAAACATCTGGCGGTGCGCGCCAAGCTGCTCTCTGAGACCACCGATTACGCCATCATGGCGGGTTTTGGCGGCAACGTATTGGAGATGGGTCAGAAATTGCGGGGCTGGGAGCTTTTCATGGAAGACCTCGCCGAAGGCGGCGCTTTCACCGAAGACCTGATCGCCGGGATGGTGGAGCGTCACCTGCAAAACCTGGCGCTTTACTTGGAAGCTGTGGGCGATGCCGTCCAGATCATCCAGTTCGGCGACGACCTGGGGACGCAGGACCGGCCGCAGATGTCCCGGCGGATGTATCAGCAATACATCCAACCCGGCCACCACGCGCTCTATCATTTCGTGCACGAGCACTCGCAGTGCAAAGTGTTCCTGCATTCCTGCGGGAGCATTTCCCCGCTGATCCCCGATCTGATCGAAGCCGGGGTGGATATCCTGAACCCGGTCCAGACCAGCGCGGCCAATATGGCGCCCGAGATGCTCAAGGCAACCTATGGCGAGCAGTTGGTCTTTTGGGGCGGCGGTTGTGATACCCAGTCCGTGCTCCCCAACGCCAGCCCGGAGGAGATCCGCGCGCATGTGGCGGAGCGGCTGAAAATCTTTACCCCCGGCGGCGGCTTTGTTTTCAACCAGATCCATAACATTCAGGCCAATATTCCCCCGGAGAATATTCTGGCGATGTATGATACTGCCCGCAATTTTCAGGCAGCTGCGTGATTGAGCCTGGGACGATTGATTAATGGGATGGGTAAAATGTCACCTGAATCCCCAGTACATTGTTCACGAATCAATGGACAAAGCTCCTGATTTAGGTGACGGGGGTACCTAAATTGTCAGAATGTACCTATAATGAATATTGCTTAGTTTTGTTGATTATTGCTATTTGCTCGGCCTTATAAGGCTGCCTGCCCCGCAATGGCATGGCGGCTATAAAATGAGTTCGTTTTTACTATTTAGATGTGGAGACAATAAATGACGCAGAAGAAAATCCATACGATTGAAGAAGTGACCGCGCTGATTGAGGAACAATCGCTCACCAAAGAGCAATTGATGACTTATTTGCGGCAAATGATGGAGATCAGAGCCTTGGAGAATAATATTGCCGGCCTGTTAGGGACGGCAGTATTGAAAGGCGCTTCCCACCTTTATGCAGGTGAAGAGGCTGTCGCTGTGGGCGCCATCGGCGCGATCGACGACCATGATTTCATCACCAGCACCCATCGCGGCCACGGCCACGCCCATGCGCATGGTGATATGGCGGCCAAAACCCCCGAGGAAAAGCAGGAGCATTACAACAAGATGATGGCCGAGGTTTTGGGTAAATCCGGCGGCTACTGCAAAGGCAAGGGCGGCTCGATGCACATTGCTGATGTGGCCCATGGGAACCTGGGCGCCACCGGCATCGTCGGCGGGAACCTCCCGGTTGCCGTTGGCGCCGGCCTGGCCCAGAAGCTCAAAGGCACCGACTCGGTGGTGCTCTGTTTCTTTGGCGACGGCGCTTCCAACACCGGCAACTTCCATGAGGCCCTGAACATGGCTTCCGAATGGGACTTGCCGGTCATTTTCGTGGTTGAAAACAACAAGTATGCTATGTCCACCCCCTTCGTCAAGGCCAGCAAGCTGCACCATGTGGCCGACCGGGCCTGTGCCTATGGCATCCCCGGCGTGATCGTGGACGGCATGGACGTCCTGAAAGTCCGCAAGGCCGTTTCCGAGGCGGTGGCCCGCGCTCGCAAGGGCGAAGGTCCGTCCATCGTTGAATGCGAAACCTACCGCTATTACGGCCATTCCCACTCTGACCCCCGGGCATATCGCACCCGTGAGGAAGAAGCGGAATACAAAGCCAAGGACCCCATCCAAAAGCTCTCCAGTGAGTTGGAAGAGATCGGCATGGTCAAGGAAGTCGAAGTGGAATCTATGGAAGAGGCCGTGGATGAGAAGCTCGATGTTGCGATGGAATTCAGCAAAGCCTCCGAACCGCCCAGCGCTGATCTGCTGATGACGGATTTGTATGCGCCCGATAACTGGACCGCGGCGGACATCCAGGCTGAGAAAAAACTGCGCGAACAGGTCCGCAATGACAAGGATATGCGCCAGATCACCTATGCCCAGGCGCTCAACGAAGCGATGCGGGAGGAATTGACCAAGGACCCGAATGTGTTCCTGATGGGCGAGGATATCGGCCTCTATGGCGGCGCCTATGGCGCGACCCGCGGCCTGGTGGACGAATTTGGTGAAGAGCGCGTCCGCGACACTCCCATCTCCGAGGCCACGATCGCCGGCGCGTCCGTGGGCGCGGCGATGTGCGGCATGCGGCCCGTGGCTGAGATCATGTATGTGGACTTTACACCCCTGATCATTGACCAGCTGGCGAATGTCGGCGGCAAGAACCGCTATATGTTCGGCGGCAAGACCTCCGTGCCCGTCACCCTGCGGACCGAAGGCGGCGCCGGCCGGGCGATTGCCGCCCATCACTCCCAGAGCCTTGAGTCCCTTTGGACCCATCTCCCCGGCGTGTATGTTGTGATGCCCTCCACGCCCTATGACGCCAAAGGTCTGCTCACCACGGCGATTGAAAATGACAACCCCGTGATGTTTATTGAGCACAAAATGCTCTATAAGGAAAAAGGCCCTGTCCCCGAAGGCGAATACAAGATTCCCTTTGGTGTGGCCGATATCAAACGCGAAGGCAAGGACCTGACCATTGTGACCTACTCCCGGATGGTGCTGCGAGCGCTCGAAGCCGCCGAAGCGCTGGCCCAGGAAGGTATTGATGTGGAGGTCATAGACCTGCGGACCCTGATGCCCCTGGATATGGACACCGTTGTCGAATCCGTCCGGAAGACCGGCCGCCTGGTGGGCGTGACCGAAGCTTACGAAAATACCAGCTTTATCAATGAGGTTATGGTCCGGGTGAACGAGCAGGCTTTTGATTATCTCGATGCCCCGATGGTCCGGGTTGCTTCATTGAATATCCCCGTCCCGCGGGCTGAGGTTCTCGAAGATCTCACGATCCCGAATACGCAGCGCGTGATTGACGCCTGCAGGAAGGTGATGAGCTGATGGCTGTTGATTTATTCATCCCCAAAATGGGGCAGACCGTTGAAGAAGTGACCCTGATCAACTGGCTGATCAAAGAAGGCGACAAAGTAGCCTTCGGCGATCCGGTGTTGGAAGTTGAAACCGATAAGGCGATCTTCACGGTGGAAGCGAACGGCAAGGGTTACGTCCACTTCGGCCCCTTTGAAAAGGGTCAGGTGGTGCCCGTCCTGACGGTTGTCGGGACGATTGGCAAGCAGGACGAGACCTTTGCCCCCAGTGTTTCGGTCATCTCCACGGATGAGGAGCCTGCTGAGGAAAAAAAGGCGCCCCAAGCGGCAGCCCCCGGTGAAGCCGCACAGCCGGCGGAAGCACCGGTGGAAGCGGTGAGCACCAAGGTTTTTGCCTCTCCCCGAGCTAAGAAACTGGCGGATGCGAAGGGTGTAGACCTTTCCAAGGTTCCCCCAACCGGCGGTGAAGGCGTGCGGGTGGTCGAGAGCGACGTGGTCGCCTACCTCGAAAAAACTGCCAAGTCCGCCACACCGATCGCGGCCAAGCTGGCGAGCGAAATGAACCTGGATCTTTCCGGCGTGATAGGCACCGGCCCGAAAGGCGCAATCACCCGGGAGGATGTGGAAAAAGCGATCCGGCAGCGGATGGCTGGAGGCCCCGCCGCAGGCCCAGCGACGCCCGCGCTGGGCGAGATTGCCTATACGCCGAATGCCGTGCTTGAACGCAAGCCGCTGGCCGGCGTCCGCAGGATCATCTTTGACCGGATGGGCCTGAGCGACCAGTTGACTGCCCGGGTCACACTGGTGACCGAAGCGGATGTGACCGAACTGGTCCGCTTCCGCGATAAGCTGAAGGCTGAAAAGGCCGAAGCCTGGGGCTTCAAACCTGGCTATAACGAAATGATCGGCCTGATCGTGGCCAAAACGCTCAAGAACTTCCCCTATATGAATGCCCGCCTGAGCCAGGATGGCACCCAGATCGAATGGCTGGAGGACGTCAATCTCGGCTTTGCGGCGGATACGGACCGCGGGCTGCTGGTGCCGGTGGTCAAGCAGGCTGACCGGATGGACCTGCAGGCCCTCGGCTCCCGGTTCCATGCGCTGGCGGAGGGCGCGAAATCCGGCCGGATTTCCCCCGATGATCTGGTGGGCGGTACTTTCACGATCACCAACCTGGGCGGCTACGGTGTGGATGCCTTCACCCCGGTGATCAACCTGCCTGAACTGGCAATCCTTGGTCTGGGCCGAATTCAGGACAAGCTTGTGCCCGTGAACGGCGTGGCCGAGATCCGCAAGATGATGACCCTGAGCCTGGTCTTTGACCACCGCCTGGTGGATGGCGCCCCGGCCGCGAGATTTCTGGAAGCCGTCAAAAACCTGCTTGAATACCCGATCATGATCTTTGTCTAAGGACAAAACGCCTCATCGTTTCGGTGGATTTCACCCGAAACAGGAAAAACCAACTAAACCTGGAAAGTATATGCTTTTCAGGTTTTTGTTTGGTGATCACAGGTTATAGTGGAATGCAGCGCATCTGTGATACACTCGGGGAGAACTCATTGGGAAGGGAAGGTCAGGTGCGATTTGAAGAGGGTAGAGATTGTCAATACCACATCTCCGGCAGGACAAACCGTTGTAAAGATGTGCGAATCATTCCTCAGCCGCTTGCGGGGCTTGATGTTCACTCAAGCGATTTCGCCAGAAGGCGGGATCATCATGGACGAGAAAAAACCCTCGAGGATGGATTCAGCCATTCACATGCTCTTTATGAATTACCCGATCACGGTCCTCTGGCTGGACCCAGACCTGGTGGTCGTGGATAAGGTTTTGGCTAAGCCCTGGGCTTTGGCCTATCTGCCCCAAAAACCCGCCCGCTATGTGGTTGAATTGCACGCCTCCCGTCTGGATGATTTTGCTGTGGGGGATCAATTGGAAATGGTCTCGGAGTAGGGCAGGGCGGAAAGTCGTCGGATCTGCCGCGATTTTGGCATAGTTCTTGAAGCTGGGTTTTCAAAACAGGTTGAGATTAAGCTATGATTGACATGGGCCTGTCGCCATGAAAATTACGCAATAATTGGATCAACTATCATCAGTGAGGAAAGATATGCAAGAACGAAAACGCCCCCTGCTCGGATTCGTCCTTCCCAATTTCAGCGATCTGATCTGGATCGTCGCGTTCATCGGCGTTCTGGTGCGCGGCCGCAAGATGATGAACCTGGATGGCGATCTTGGCCGCCACCTGACCCTGGGCAGGTATATGCTGGAGAGTCGGAAGATCCCCCGCTTTGACCTCTTTTCGCATACGATGCTGGGCGACCCGGTCACCCCGCATGAGTGGCTTTCGCAGGTGGTCTTCGCCCTGGCGCATAAAGTGGCGAGCTTTGATGGGGTCATCCTGGTTTGCGGGCTGGTGGTCGCGACCACCTTTTGGCTGGTCTTCCGGCGGACACGCAGCAGCACCCAATCCCTGCTGGTGGCCGTGCTGGTCACCTTTTTGGCGATGATCACCTCCGCCCTGCACTGGCTTTCACGCCCGCACCTCTTCACCTTCCTGTTCCTGGCTTTGTGGGTGGACGCACTGGAAGGACTGCTCAGAGGCAAGGTGAAACAGTGGTGGCTGATGCCTTTGCTGATGCTCTTTTGGGCAAACTTCCACGGCGCGTTCATTGCCGGCTTTATGACCTGGTTCTTCTATGGGGCAGGCATCCTGCTGGACCAGCTTTGGAACAAACGGCCTCTCGGGGCGGAGCTTCCACCAAAATTCTGGCTTTCCTTCATGCTGGGCGGCGGCACGTCGTTGCTGGCCTCGTTCATCAATCCCTCAGGCCCCGGGATCTGGGGAACCAGCGTGGGCTATCTGGGCGAGCGCTTTCTGGTCGATGTGACCGTGGAGTACCGGGCACCGAATTTCCATCTTCCCCAGATGTGGCCCTTCCTGATTTTCATTATCCTGCTTGTGCTGGCCTTGGGCGTGAACAAGCGTTCCCTCAAATTCAGAGAATTGCTTCCGAGTGTGGCCTGGATGGCGATGGGCCTGTATTCCGCCAGGAACATCCCCTTGTTCGCCATTGTGGCGGCTCCGCTGCTTTCCACCGAACTGGAGCCGGTTTTCCTGCACCTCGCTGCGCAGTTCAAGTGGATTGGCGCACTGAAAAAAGCCGACCACCGCTACCTGGACCTGGATGCCCAGCTCAAGGGCTTTGTCTGGCCGGCGCTGATCCTTGTGCTCGCGGCTTTGGGCCTCGCGCTGGGGTTCAAGTACGACAACCAGCAAAAGGGTTATGCTTATGACCCGGATGTTTTCCCTGTGGACGCTGTGTCGTGGCTGGAAGACCATCCCCAGGAAGGCCATATGTTCAATTTTTTCATCTGGGGCGGCTATCTGCTCTATGAGGAATGGCCGGAACAGGTCGTCTTCATTGACGGGCAGACGGATTTCTATGGCGAGCAGCTGACGCGTGAATATCTTGAAGTGCTGTCGGCTGCGGAAGGCTGGGAGGATATTTTGGCTAAATATGACGTGGCCTGGGTGATTTTGCCGTCAGATGAGATCATCCCCTATCTCTTGCAGGTGGACCTGGGCTGGCAGGAAGTTTACCGGGACGAGACGGCCGTTATCGTGCACCGGTGACGGATTTTGTGATTGGGCTTCGGGAGACCATTGGACAGGGATTGAATTCATGGAGAAGAAAAGGCGACTTCCATTCGTAGGGTTATCAAAAACAGCCTGGCAGAACATCGCGATCGTTGCCATGGGTGCTTTTTTCATCATCCACTTGATTTTTCCCCTGCTGACCAATGATATGTGTGATGGGATTGGGGCGGATTACTGCGTCTATTGGGCGGCCGGGCGGATCATCAATGAGGTTGGGTATGCGGCGGTTTACGACGTTCAGACCCTGACCCAATATGAAAAGGAGATGCTGCCGGAGTATTACGACCAGGATGGGCAATTCCACATCGCGGCGTTCATGTACCTGCCGGTTTTTGCGGCGCCCTTCCGGTTTTTATCTTTGCTGGACCTGCGGCTGAGCTTCATTGTCTGGAACGTCATCGCTCTGGCGGCCTTCGCGCTCTATCTGCGCTTCTTCGCGAAAAAAGTGACCGGTCATCCCCTGGAGACCCGGTATTTTCTGTTGATCTTTTTTTCGCTCCCGATCCTGCTCAACAGTTACTATGGGCAGGTGTCGATTTGGATGGTGATTTTTGTGGGTGAATTCATCCGGGCGATGCGGGACGGTAAACCCCTCAAAGCCGGTTTGTGGCTGGGCGGGCTGATCCTGAAACCGCAATTATTGGTGGTGCTCGCCTGTTTTATCCTTCTCCAGCGCTTGTATAAAGCCATTGCCGGGATGGCCATCACCGGGCTGGCGGCGGTTGGCGCATCCTTTTTGTTGATCCGGCTGCCGGGATTTGTGAATTTGAAGGACTTGCTCTTTGACGCCGCGGGGGGAGGCGTGTCGAGCGACCCGCTGCTGATGATGAACTGGCACATGCTCGGCTCCTACTTTGCCCTCTTCACAACCGATGCGGCCGGCAACATCGCCGCAGCGATCGCCTCAGCGATCACCTTTGCGGTCATGCTCTATGCTTTTCGGAAGAAATTGGACCCAAAAACCGATCGCTTCTACATCGCGCTGCTGGGCGCGATGGCGGCTTCGGAGGTGATCTCCTGGCACACCCATATCCACATGTTCAGCGCACTCTATCCGATCCTGCTCTATCTGTTCCTGAAGGAGGAGGTCAGCAAGCCGACTTTCTCTTTCCTGATGCTGTTCCCCGCGCTGATGTATCTCATCCGCCAAACGTTGTCGGGGATATTTTCAAAGATGTCCCCGCTCCCACCCTGTGAGGTGCTGGGCTTGATCTATATCATTCACAGCGCCACTTTCCTGGCGATTAACTTGTATCTGCTGGTTTGGGCGATAAAGAAAATAGGGTCAAAGCCTGGATTGTCGGAAAAAGGTTAATTATTCTATCTAATTGCTTGATATCTGTTAAAAAGGATTAGATCACTGCTATTTATTTGAATAGCGGTCCCCGTAGATTGGAGTGGGCATGAAAGGACGTCACAAATTACCTTTCCAGGGTTTGTCATCAGAAGCATGGCTCAATCTGTTATTGGTGCCTTTGGTGACTACTTTTTTTATTAATTTGGTATTGCCTTTAATTCAAAACGATTGGTGTAAGGCTGTAGATTTTTGTGGCTATTACAGCGCTGGTCAAGTCATGAATGATGGCAAGATTGCCGATATCTATAATCTTGATATTCTGAAAAAATATCAGGATAATATCTTCCGTCTGGCGAATTCACCCGAACCAAGGGCAGAAGCCGTTGCCATGTTGTATTTGCCAGTTTTCATTTTGCCTTTCCGGTTATTTGCCCGGTTGGATCTGCCCGTGAGTTTATTACTCTGGGACTTTTTGAACTTCGTAATATTGATTCTTTACCTGGAATTCTTTTCCAAAAGTATATCCAGGAAGGCTTTAAAATTACAATTATTGATTTTGATCTTAATTGCTTTTCCAGTTTTTCGGAACTTTTTGGATGGTCGGGTGAATGTTTGGCTGCTGATTTGTTTTGGCGAGTTTGTTCGAGCTATCGTTACTAATAAAGAAATCAAAGCTGGGTTATGGCTAGGAGGTGTATTACTCAAACCGCAGCTATTAATATTGGTCCTGCCCTTCCTCCTCATTCAAAAGAAATATCGGGCTATTCTCGGTTTTGTAATTACTTCGATCATATTATTTGGCGTTTCATTTATTCTTGTTGGGTGGGAGGGCTTAATGAACCTTAAGGACGTTATCTTAGAAGCTTCAAAAGGAGGTGTATCAAGTTTTTTTGTACTCATGATGAACTGGCGAGCTTTAGGTTACTTTTTATCAGATTTCATTTCCCCTGATATTGGGAAGGCGGTTTTTATTGGCGGTTCTGCTATGACATCGCTGGTGCCCTTAATTGTTTTTAGAAAGAAAAGCGACTCGGATTCTGCTATGTTTGTTGTGGGTCTATTGGGCATAATGGCAGCAACAACGGCAGTGGCTTATCATGCTCATATCCATATGGCAATGATATTGATCCCCTTCATCTTGTACTTATATTTAACTCAGCAAATCCCAAGAAAATGGTTCTTGTTTTGGATCTTATTTCCTGGCATGATCAATATAGCCCTTTTTGTAATCGTTACCCTTGTCAGCTTTGGAATACTGCCGGAATTCTTTAACTCAATTGTAATGATTTCCTACGGGCCAAGTATGTTGATCGCGAATCTGGTGCTCCTGGGTTGGGCTGTTTCGCAAAACCATCAAGGGGATCAAGCCCAAGAAATGGACCAAATACCCACTGTTTAGAATTTTAATTTCAAGTTGGTTCTGGAAAGGTTAAAGATAATAGATTACGACCACGCCCAGGATCAGAAATGGGGCGAAAGGCAAGGCATTGGCAAAGGCGGAATATTTTTTCGTCAGGATGAGGACTATCAGGGTGACAAAAGAGACAAGGGCAAACGAAACGATGGCGATCACAATCACCCCAACGATGGAGGGCCAGCCAACCAGAAAGCCCAGGATCGTCGCGGCAGTGACATCCCCCAGGCCGAAGGCGACCTCCGAAATTTTTTTATGTCGGATCAGGCCCACAACCTTGGAGACGGCAATGCCGAGGAAATAAAAAAACAGGGTGATCGCCAGCCCGCCCAGGGCGCCCAAAAGCGCTTTTTTCCATCCCAATAGAACGACCCCATAGATCAGAAAGAGGACGAAACCGACAGCCGTAGTCTTTACCAGGATGGCATAGTGTTCAAGGTCGATGACGAAAATGATGCCCAGGAGGAGGAGGATTGGGAGCGTTGCCCAATAGCTGAGGAGCGCTGGCGGATCGATCAAGACCAGGACGCTGATTCCCACTGAGCAAATGAGCACAAGAGGATGGCGCAGGGACAGCCTGGCGCCGCATTGGGAGCACTGATAGCGCAGCAGGTAATCCTTCAGGGTGAATTTCGTCTGGCATTCGGGGCAGGTGGGGTGGGTCAGCCCCGGAGAATTCGGGAGGATATCTGCAAAATAATTGATGATAGCGCCGATAATTAATCCGATGACTGCAACGAGTAAATAGTCCATCTTCCATTCTCCAGAGCTGAAAAGTTAATCAAACTGAAATTATTTTGTCGTTGATTACCCTGTGTGAATTAATTTAAAATTAATTCACAATCTGGGTTACAGTATACACCCGGTGAGTATCTATTCAGGATGGGATCTGGGACGGTTCAGACCCTTTTGAACCTCAGCTGAAGCAGAGGGTGTGCTATGAGGGCGCTGTTGCCCGAAAAGATTAGGTTGAAAAGTTGAATTTGAAATCTTTTTCTTGTAATATTTAGTATATTCAGTTTTTAATCCAAAGAACTGGGGTGGATGTGATGATGGAACAAATTTTTAATCAAACCAAAGGGTTCCTCTTTCGTTTCAGGTTTGGCCGGGAAGAAGAAGCTCAGGGGCTGATTGAGTATGCCTTGATCGCCCTGCTGGTCGCGATCGTCGTGATTCTGGTCCTTGGCCTGATCGGCGGCGAGGTCAATGGGATGTTTGAAGAGGTTCTGAATGGGTTTGCGCCGGCGAGTTCCTAGTTGGTCCTATCCCCGCTGTTGTGAATTTCCGCGCGGAACACTTGCTATCGAATGGACCGAAAGAAAATTAATGAATTTAGAACTATGGGCGATATTATACTGGACTTAAACTGAAATCAATTATTATACGAATCGTAATTGACAACTTGTGTATTCTGTTTATAATAGGTTTACACACTATCCGTGAAAGGGAGATGAACGATGTTTTTACAACTGTTGGTTAATGAATTACAGAAGCATGAAGAAGGTCAGGGTCTGATCGAATATGCGTTGATCGTCCTCCTGATCGCCATCGTCGTGATCGTCGTCCTGGGCTTGGTCGGCGGCCAAATCAATACCGTTTTTGGTAATATTTTGGAGCAGCTTGGCGGCACAGTGCCGGAAGGATAATAAACTTTGCAATTGTCAATTTAAAAACATACAAAGTCTCTCAACCAGAGACTTTGTATGTTTAATTCAGCCTTTTCGCCCAACTGCGCCTGAATTCGGCTTTGGCAATCATTAATTTACTCATTTGCGCAGATTAAAATCCGCTAAAAATTTTTTACATTTCCTGACAGCTTATGCTATAATATTGATTGTCTATTCCGCTCAGTTTTGGGAGATAACTGTCAATGCGGATCGTAAGTCGTCGGTTTTTTCGTTTAATTATTTTATTCTTTGTTGCGCTAACCCTTTTGTTTTCTTTAGGCGGTGTCGCAATACCCCTTGCGCGTCCCATCCCGGTTGAAGCGCAGACGGTATCTACCTGTCTGAACCGGGTCAATATCCCGACCTCGGACCTGCATTGGGCCTATGTGCCGGAAATAGCCGATCAGCTTCACACAGAGGAAGAATATTACTATCTGGCCGGGCAGTTGATCGCCAATGGTGTTGTGGACGCGGGCACCTGTCCTTCCAGTGGTTTGATGTCCTCAGGCTACGCCAATGCCTGTGGCATGTCCGTTGCCAGGCCGACAGTCATTGTTGTGCAGAATTTGCTCAATGACCCCATTCTTCAGGCCTATGAAGATGTGGGGGTTCCCCCGGTTATTCTAAAACTGCTCATTGGTACCGAATCTCAATTTTGGCCGTCCGCGGTCAGCTCGACCCATTATGGGTTTGGACATCTGACCAATATTGGCATTCGCAATGCGCTCCAGTGGAATTCGGACCTCTACAGCCAGGTCTGCCCATCTGGCAGCGACTGCGCGTCCAGTTACAGCCTTGCGGATCAGATCCTGGCCTCCCTGGTGGATACCTGCCCGGCCTGCGAGTATGGGATTGATACCGCCAAAGCCAGTCGGAGCGTGAACATTTTAGCCGAGTCATTGCTGGGCTATTGCAGTCAGACCGAGCAATTGGTTTATAACGCAACAGGTTGGTATTCCGGATATGCCGTTGACTATGCAACCATCTGGAAACTGACGTTGATGGATTACAATGCGGGATCGCAGTGCGTGTATAACACGCTAAAAGCGACCTTTGCCTATACTCGGGGGCCTATGAGATGGTCTGATATCTCGGCTCATGTATCTGGAGATCTGTGTATTCGCGGTTGGAATTATGCCAATACCATCACGGCCAAGTATTTCGATTTTCCGCCGACAGAAAATTAATTTCTTGATTCTCATTGCTGTTAGAAGAACGCCAGATTTCCGGCAGGTCCGGGAGGCGGACTGACAATTCTGGGTACCCGAAGGTTAAACTGCGCTAGAGTATAATTTTTATCACATGACGGAAATGGTCTTGGGATGAAGGAAAAGAGCTTCCCCAATTGAAATATTTGCACTGTGGTGTTTCCGGGGGTTGAGTATTACAGTTAATGTCATTCCTTCAATCTGGATCACTTGTGCAAATATATCAACTTGGACGTAATCGCAAGGAAAATATGTCTAATCTATTGACATTGAGGAAAAAGAATCCATCCCGCCCCAAAGGCCAAGCGCTGATCGAAATGGCGCTGCTTTTGCCTTTTTTATTGGTTCTGATTGTTGGCGCTCTGGAATTTGGGCGGTTATTCTTTACCCAGATTGTGATCACCAACGCTGCGAGGGAAGGAGCTTATTACCTGACCACGCACTCCTCGGATTACGATAGTGGCACGGGAAATGCACCTAATACCACCCTAGCCGCAGAGATGGAGGCCAATAATTCCGGGGTGTCTGACATCACGGTTTCGGTGACCCCGATTAACTGCTGCACCATTGGCCTTTACAGCGTTGAGGTGACCGTTGAGACGGATGTGGATGATTTGACGATCTTGGGATTATTCGGTGGTTTATTTAATCTGGATATTTTGCATGATGGCAGTTTTCATTTAGCCGCGACGGTGGAGATGATGGTTCAATGAAGAAACCGCGCTTCAAAGCAGGTCAGTCTTTGATAGAGTTTTCGCTCCTTTTGCCCATATTGATCTTGTTGATCATGGGCTTGTTCGATTTGGGACGCGCTATTTTTTATTATTCGGTGTTGAACACCGCTGTGCGGGAGGGAACCCGGTATGCCATCGTGCAATCCGATTGCGATTATCGAGTAAATCCTGGATCCTGTGATGGCGGTTACCGTGACGCCACGTATCCCTTGAACTGTGATGACGCTTTATCTATCGGAAATCAGAATATTTGCAATGAAGTCAGAGCTAAATTGTTCGACATCAATGAACTCTCGTCGAGTGTGATCACCATTGATCATTTGACGACAGCCGGCGGAGATCCCGTCATTAGCATTGACATCGACTTTCTTTTTGAGCCGATCACGCCAGGTGTCGCTATGATTGGCGATCTGACTATCCATGTTCATTCACAGATGCTGCGCACAGCCATCGCCATACCGCGATAGAGGTGGAAGATGAAAAAGTTTAGGGTCACCGGAAAATTTGAGATCGGGCAGGTGCTGCCTTTGGTTGTTTTGATGATGGTTGCCATCTTGGCTATGGTTGCCCTGATTCTGGATGGCGGCTCGGTGATGGCGAACCGGCGCACCGCCCAGGCAGCGGCTGATGCCGGCGCGATGGCCGGCGCACAAAGGGCCTGCTCCGGGAATTCGGATGCTGTGGCCATTGCAGAAGCTTATGCAACGAAAAACGGCGCGCAGAGCGCGGTTGTTTCCATCGCGGGTTCAACAGTGACTGTGGAGGCGATGGTTGAGAATCCATCTTTCTTTGCGAAAGTTTTTGGGGAAGAAACCCTGACTGCCACAGCGGATGCCGCGGCAGGTTGTTACCCTCCATCTGGAAATGAATTAATGCCGATCGCATGGTCTTGTAAGTCTCCGGTAGGCTATCCGGGCGCAACCGATCCTGGTAAGGATTGTGTTATTTTAGGCCTTGACTGGGATAATCTCCTGCGTCCATTGGTTAAAAAAGAGGTTTCGACTATTACTATCCCAGGGAACACGGGTTCTTATGAAATGGATGGGGATAATATTGTCAACACGAGCACAAACAAACCACCCGTTCAAATTTATATTATTCTCGATGATCTAAAGAGTAATGAGGATATTGTTTGTGTAGAAGATGAGCCAGCTAATCCTGATGCCATAACATGTGATTTAAATGGGGATAAAACAAGCGATATTATGAGCGGTGGTTCGCGCGGTTGGCTAGATCTGGATGGCGGAGGGGGTGGGGCTAGTGATATCAAAGGCTGGATTGAGAAAGGGTTTGATGGGACAATTTCCCCCCATACCTGGTTGCCAACTGAAAATGGTAAGATGAGCACGGGTTTTCAACATATGAAGGCAAGAGTGGGTGACGTTGTACTAATCCCAGTATTTAATGGCATTCCTTGTGATCTCGATAAGGACAAGGACGATTGTCTGGCATCGGTTCATACGCCGCTCTATCCCGAGGAACCTGATTCCGGCGATATTGTTGTCAGTGGGAACGAGCCGCACTACCATGTTGTGACATTTGCACCTTTTTATGTCTCGTGTGTCCATGACAAACCAAATGCCGAACCTGAATGTCCTGGCTTTGAGCTGGCTGTTTCCCAATTGGAACTCAATAAAAATACGTTATCTGTAGAGGGGTATTTCCTCGAAAACTATACCCTTGCTTTGGATGCGGATGAGGAATGCGATGTCAACCTGGCCAATTGCACGATTTCATTAATTCATTAAGCGGTTTGCCATTATTTCCAGAAGTTTCTCTTATATTATTCTGGAGGCGGAGATGAACGAGACGCAAAGAACAAAAAAATACGAGTCTGGCCAGGTGTTGATCCTGGTCGTTCTAATGATATTTGCCATCGCCGGCATGGTATCTCTGATCCTCGATGGGGGGTCGATTATGTCCAACCGGCGCACGGCTCAGGCTGCTGCGGATGCCGGTGCGATGGCTGGCGCGCAGCGGGTTTGTGCGGGCTATACTGACGGCAAAGCTGTTGCTGAGGCTTATGCCATCGAGAAGAACGGCGCTTCTGCGGCCGTGGCGACTGTGGTGGATATGACGGTGACGGTTGACGCCACGGTTGAATCCGGATCTTTCTTTGCCAAGGTATTTGGGTATGAAACCTTAGCTGCGAACGCGACTGCAACCGCTGGCTGCTTTGGGCCAATGGGCAAGTCTGTTATCCCCCTGGCCTGGAACTGCCGGGCGCCTTCCGTGGGCGAAACAGGCCCCTATCCGGAAGAATATGGCTGTCAGATGCAGACCCTTTCCTGGCCTGAACTCGAAAAGCTTGTGAACAGCGAGGTATCTTCCCTGCCGATAGCTGATTATGACGGCAATATTGTCAATTATCACATGGACGGAACGAACGTTGTTGATAGTTCGCCTATGCCTAAACCGCCCGAGCAGATCTATATCATTTTCGATTCCGCCAAGATTTGCCTTGAAGACGATCCATTGAGCGGCGCTTTGCAGTGCGACCTGGATGGGGATGGGAAAAAGGACCTGCAGGTCGGGGGTGATCGAGGCTGGCTCTATCTGACCGCTGACACAACCAGTATCGGCGACTGGGTGGATGATGGCCCGCATCCCAATATCACCATTGATTCGCATCAGTGGCTTTCCGGCAAAAGTGGTGGCGTCACCAGCGTCCTTATTAAGATGGAATCTCACGGTTTTGCCGGCGAGGTGGTCCTGATCCCGGTCTACAATGTCATTTGTTCAAATAATCCCCAGACGGACAGCTCTTGTGTTGACGACGCCCATGATTCTCCACCCTGGCCGGAATTCTCCGGAACGGATGATTTTTCGGAAATGAAAAATTCCAGCCCGTATTATCACATCATCACATTTGAGCCTTTCTATATCACCTGCGTGGACAGCCAGGGAAATTGTCCAGGCTATGAATATGCCCGGTCGCTTCCAAAAGGCAGCGAGCTCTCTGCCAACGAACCTGTGATTGAAGGCTTTTTCCTCTCGGATGTTGGCGTCGTGCCGGACATTTCGGATGGTTGCCCTTTCAATCTTGGCAACTGCACAATTTCCTTAGGCAATTAGCAATCGATCTTTTTTAGATCATTGGAGGTATCCTTTGTCGAATAAAGTTAAAGTTTTCATGATTGTGATTGTAGGTGTGGTCCTCGTGGTCATTGGTGTGTTTGCCAGCATCTTACTGGTCCAGCGATTTCAGGCGGCCCAGGCCCCGGTGAATGTTGAGGAAGAGACCGTTAAGACCACCGTTGTGGTCCTGACCCGGGATTTGTCCCTGGGAGACAGGATCGCCACCGGTGATGTTGAACTGGCCAGTGTTCCGGTTGAAATTGCACCTCGGGATGCCCTCACCACACTGGATGACGCGGTCGGCAAGCTCATCAAGACCGACCTGATCCAAGGTGAGATGGTGCTCCTGCATAATTTGGCTGACCCAACCAACAATATTGGCGACCTCAGCTTCATTTTGAGCGACGATCATATTCTGATGGCCTTCCCGGCGGAGGACCTGATGAGCCGCAACAGCATGATTCAGCGCGGCGATATTGTGGACATCTTTGCCACATTTTCTCAGGAAGTGCAGGCCGTTGGCGATACGCCTGTGGCAACGGATGAGAACGATGAGCCGGTGACCCGGGTGTTCACGGTGGATACGATGCAAAGGATCAGCGTCACGGCTTTGGTCCTTGATGTGGTTCAAGACGAAACAGCCAGCAATACGGATGCCAACCTGTTGGAAGGGAATCAGAATTCGGATTCGATCAACGCCAATATTGAAGCCTATCTGCTGGCTCTATCCCCTCAGGATGCTTTGGTTTTGAAACATCTCAAGGACACAGACGCCATCTTTGATATTGTACTTCGGGCGCCTACATCAACAGTGCAGTTTGAGCTGACACCGGTTACGGCAGAATATATTATTGAACTTTATGGCCTTGAGATCTTACCCTAATGGTACGAGGAACTGTAAATAATGGCTAAGAAGAGTGAATCTGCAACAATACTCTTGGTTTCAAAGAATCCATCAGTTATTGAAGCGACCCGAACGACCCTGGCAGAGGAAAATGATCTGAAGCTGATTGAGAAGGAAGTCACAGCGGAAAATCTGATCACTGTGCTCTCCCAATCAAAACCCGATGTCATCCTTTTGGACTTTGGGTTTCAACAGCACCCCTTTTATTTGGTGGATAAAATTGCCTCTGATTTTCCTAAAAGTGCAATTGTCGCGTTGCTTTCAGAATCGGAAATGGTCAATTTGGATCGGGTTGTGTTGTCCGGCGCCAGAGCTTTCCTGCAATACCCGTTTCAATCTGAGAAGTTGGTGATTATTATCAACCGTGTATTGGAACTACTGGAACGTCATCAGAATTCGCCAACTGAAAGTGATGTTATGGAAAATACAATTAATGCTAAGAACACTTACACAGTTTTCAGTCCTAAAGGGGGGGCAGGGACGACCACAGTTGCCATTAACCTGGCGATAGGTTTACAAAAGGAATTAAAGGAAGATGTCTTATTGATTGACGGAAAGCATCTTTTTGGGCATGTTGCCCTTTTCCTCAATTTATTTACGGGTAATTCAATTACTGATCTGATCGCCCATGCGGGAAAATTGGACCAGCAACTGATCAAGCAGGTTGTTGAACAGCACGCGTCAGGCGTCTATGTTCTGCCAAGCCCAAACTCGATCACTCAGGCGCAGGGGATCAAACCAGAGAATTTGTTCAAGGTCGTGCAAAGCTTGCAGGAGGTTTTCCCGAACATCATTATTGATGGTGGGAATTATCTGGATGAGAACACAGTGACCTATATGGACTCTTCGGATAAGATCCTGCTTGTATTGAATCCTGATTTGGCTTCTATGCGCGATGCCAGGCAGTTCCTTGAAATTGCTTCAACCCTTTCCTATCCCAAAGAGAAGGTGCTTTTCCTGCTCAATCTGGTTGGCCGTAAAGCCGATGTCAAGAGCGATGAGATCGAGAGCATCTTGAAGATGAAAATCTTTGGCAAGATTCCGGCTGATGAAAACCTGGCGCTCAGCTGTCTGAATGAGGGCGTGCCGATCATGATGAAAAAGCCGCGCCATCCCATCAGCCGTGCTTATTCAGATATTACAAAAGACCTTTTGAAAATCATCCAGGCCCCTGAAGAACAAGAATCATAGTTCGTCCAGTTTTCTTCGGAAAAGCTGGAGGGCAGACTAAGCGAGGATTTCTTTGAGTCAAGAATTAATCACCGGTATTCTGATAGCGGTTTTTGCTGTGAGTGCGATTGGGCTGGTCCTGATCGGCCTTTGGTTGATGAGAAACCGGCAATCGGTCAGAAAGCAAGGACGGATATCAAGGTTTGTCACCCAGGACGATGAAGTGGAAGCCTCCCAACAGTCTCGGCAAAGTTCTGTTTCTTTGCCTTCCGTTGAGGATATCAGCAACTTCCGAAGTTGGTTAAATAACTTATTTGCCAACCTGTCTTCTGAAAAATTGCAAATCAAAATTTCCAGCGCCTACTGGCAAATCACGGATGTTGAATTTATCATTATCCGGGTCGTCGTCACCATCGTGACTTTTGCACTTGCCTGGTTAATATTCGGTTCTGTGCTTGCCGGTCTGTTCATCAGTGTCATTGCGGTCATACTGCCGCCTATTTTCCTGGATCGGGCGATCATTGCCAGGCAGAATAAGTTCCAGGACCAACTTTTGGACGTTCTGGTTTTGATCAAAGGCGCCGTTCAATCCGGTTACAGCCTGATGCAGGCTTTGGACTTGGCGGTGAATGAGGTGCCCCCCCCAGCCTCAGAGGAATTCGGGCGGTTGCTGCATGAGGTCCGCCTTGGGATTTCGATGGAGGATGCTCTGTTGAATCTTTCTGAACGGATGGAAAGTGACGACCTGCAAATTGTTATCACGGCTGTCATCATTAACACTCAAGTCGGCGGTAACCTTTCAACGGTGCTGGAGTCCACAATTGATACGATTCGAGACCGGTTGCAGCTCTTTGCTGAGATTCGGTCACTGACTTCCTATTCTCGATATGTTGGGAACTTTCTGTCCTTATTGCCCTTTATTGCAGGCCTGATTATCTTTGTGATCTCCCCGAGTTATTTTGACAATTTGGGGACCTCCATCATTACCCAAGGGATTTTTGTGGCAGCCTTGGTGCTTGTGATCATTGGTAATATTTGGATCCGACAAATTATTCAGATCAAAGTCTGAGGCAGAGATTGTTATGGGACAATTATTAAATAGTGACTTATTAATCGTTAGTGCAGCTGTTTTGGTCGCGCTGATGGGTGTGGGATTGGCGATCTATGGCGTTACCACATGGTTGAATTCCGGGAAAAAGGTTTCAAATCGGATTGAACAGTTTGTCACCGCCGAACCTACTTCCTCGGAAGGAGATAATAGGCGCCCGATGATCATCCCCCGGGAAGTCAGCGGCTCTCTTTTCGACCGGACGATTGTCAGTTGGTTTAAGAAAATGCTTCAGTTCCTGGGCCGCTTTACACCTGAAAAGTTGGTCGTCGATTTGGAACATAAGCTGACCATCGCCGGGAATCCCAGAAATATGCACGCGGGAGATTTTTACGCCATCCGTTTTCTGTCATTCGTCGCGGGGATTGTCGTTGCTTTCCTGTTGAATCGGGATCTGAAGAATCTTGACATGACGATGCTGGGTGTGGGCGCTATGATCATCCTGCTCAGCTATGTCTATCCAACCGTTTGGCTTAATGGTAAAGTCAAAGCACGGCAGGATGAGATCAGGCGGGGCTTACCCGATGCTTTGGATATGCTTTCCGTCTGTGCTTCAGCAGGTTTGGCTTTTGATCAATCTTTGTCGAAAATCAGCGGCTATTGGGATACAGCCTTGGGGCATGAGATCAAACGCGCAACCAAAGAAATGGAGATGGGTATTTCGAGGGCGACGGCCCTGAGAAACCTGAGTAACCGTCTGGAAGTGGACGACCTTACACGGTTCGTTGCCATCATCGTTCAGGCGGAAAAAGTCGGTATGAGTTACGCTGACGTCCTGCACAGTCAGGCTTTACAGATGCGGGTGCAGCGACAGTTCAGGGCGCGGGAGATCGCCAATAAATTGCCCGGGAAGATTCTAATCCCGGTTGTTATTATGATCTTCCCAGCCCTTTTAGCTGTGATTCTGGGACCATCCATCCCTTCGATCATGGACTTGTTTATGAATTTATAGGTTGAATTAATAGTAAAGAGCGAATGAAGATGGGATCATTACTACCAAATTTTGGACGACCCAAAAATGAGGATTCGAATGCAACAGAGATGAATGCCAGGATTGTCATCCCTGTTGAACTGTCGAATGATCCCGATTATCAAGTCCTGATTAACCTGTATCAAAACGGTGATTTCCCCAAGTGCCGGGAGGTCCTGGATAAGCTGATGGACCAATACCCCGACAATCCGGTCCTGATGAAATTGGATGAGGACCTGAAATTAAAGCTTTTGCTCAGGACGATGGGGGACAAGAATAAGAAGGTTGAGAACCGGGATAATTTTAAAGCCACTATTAACCTCGGGCTAATTATCGTTATTGCTGTCCTGGTCGTTGCTGCGGTTTTTTTCTTCTCTTTTCGCTATGTTGATCAGCAAGCCGCTGAGAGACAGGCGATTCAAGAGGCCGCCCAATTGAATGCCTTAGCCAATCAGGCGGAACAGCTTCTGTTGGTTGGCAACCCCCAGCCGGCTTCTTCCATCATTGAAAATATTCGGGAAGTGAACCCGGATTTTGACCGCCTGCCGGCTTTGTCGGCGGATGTGGATTTGCTGCTTCGGATGGAAGCGAAATATCAGGAGGCCCTCAACCTATTGTCGGAAGGCGATTCAGAGGGTGCCCTGGCTCTGTTCTACGAGATTCAGGAAGAACGGCCGGGTTTGTGGGATGTCAACCAGCAAATCGAATCCATTGAAACGGATCATCAGATCGCGATCTATCTGGAAGAAGGCAATCTGGCCTATCAGAACGAAGACTGGGATCTGGTGATCAGTTCATACGAAAGCGCTATGGCGATTGACACCCAACTTGTGGACCCGATGATCACCGAACAGCTTCTTCAGGGTTACTTGAAGAAGATCATCAGCATGCTCGAGTCCGACAGCTCCACCATTGAGGATATTGAAGCGGCGGAACAATATTATCGCAAAGCGGTGGCTCTGATTCCCCAAAGCAAGGAATACGCCAATGAACGCGAAAATCTGCAGGAGGTCAGCAGCAATCTTTTGCAGCTCAAGTTCGTCCAGACCGCCAAGGATATGCTGGCGGACAGCAACCAGTCTATTCCTTCGGTCAAGAAAGCGGTATCGTATCTGACGAAGGCGGCCAGCATTGACCCGAAAAATTCCGCCCTGCAAAGGGATTTGATCAACGCGGAATATTATCAGGTTGCTTTCCAGGATTTTTTGGACATGAACTGGGCGCCGGCGATCACCAACCTGACGAAAATCATCGCTTCTGATCAGAATTTCGCGGGCGGGAATACTTCAACGCTGCTTTATGAGGCTTATTCTGCCCTGGGCAACCAATATTATTCCGCCGGGTTCTATCAGGATGCACTGAACAACTATGAACAGGCCGAGTTGTTTGCCTGGGATGCAACCGAGAACCCGCTGAAGCTGTTTCAGGTTCAAATCTATATTGGAGATACTTATGGAAAGCTGAGGGATTATGAGAATGCTGTCTCATATTACCTCTACGCGTTCAACGCGATTGGGGTGTCCAATAACCCCGACCTGGCGGCTATCAACGAGGTGATGGTCCAGGCGGATTACTGGAATGCCGTGGGTGATTTCGAATCGGCGTACACTGCCCTCCAAGAGGCGCTGCTGGGCATTGACGCCGTGTATACCCTTTCTGAGGTAGAGATTGGCGATGGCGTTTGTCTGGCTTTCTTTGCCAATGATAACCAGTCCACGATTGATGCGATTCTGGACGCAAACAGTCTGCCTCTGAATGTGGTCATTAATTTCGGACGGGATCTTATTGTTCCCAGTATTCAAAACTAGTCAGGCTTACACTTGGTAAGCCTTCAGTAGGAGGATTTATGTTCACCAACCGACCCGCTTTGAGCAAGGATGTTGTTACCTCTGTTCAAAAAACTCAGACCATTGTCAGTGAGCATCAGGATGATTTTGTTATGATTCGAGATGCTGTTCAGAGAGATCTTCTGGAGAACAGCAAACCCGACTCTTCCATCAATCCGGAGAAACTGAAGAAGTTAATTGAGGAAGTGTTCAATAAGGTGCTGGAAGATGAACATCTCCTTTATAACCACGATACTCGCAACCAGCTTCTGGATTTGGTGATCGCGGATATTGTGGGCTATGGGCCGATCGAACCCCTGCTGAAAGACCCCGATATCACTGAAATCATGGTCAATGGGTATAACAGGGTCTATGTTGAAAAGTTCGGCTTGATCAAACCGACAAATGTGAAATTTGAAAATGAAGCCCATTTGATGCGCGTGATTGATCGGATCGTTTCGCCCATCGGCCGGCGGGTGGATGAATCCTCGCCAATGGTGGATGCTCGCTTGCCCAACGGCTTCCGGGTCAATGCGACGATCCCGCCGCTCTCGCTGGATGGCGCAACACTGACCATCCGTAAATTCGCCACTCGGCCTTACCAGGTTCAGGATCTGATCTCGAATGGAACCCTGAGCATCGGCCTGGCCAATTTTCTGAAGGCTTGTGTTGAGGCAAGGATCAACTTGGTGGTGTCGGGTGGTACTGGCACCGGTAAGACGACCTTCCTGAACGTGCTTTCCTCCTTCATTCCGGAAGGCGAGCGGGTGATCACGATTGAGGATACGGCCGAGCTTCAACTCCATCAGCCCCATGTGGTCCGGCTGGAAAAACGGCCGCCGAACATTGAGGGTAAAGGCGAGATCGCCATTCGGCAGCTGGTGATCAACGCCTTGCGGATGCGCCCTGACCGGATCGTCGTCGGCGAGTGCCGTGGCGGTGAGGCCATTGACATGCTCCAGGCTATGAACACCGGCCATGATGGCTCCATGACCACCGTCCACTCCAACAGCCCTCGGGATGCCCTGCGCAGGATTGAGACCATGGTGATGATGGCCGGTATGGATTTGCCCTTGCGGGCGATCCGTGAGCAGGTGGCTTCTTCCATAGAACTGATTGTCCACCTTGAAAGGATGCGGGATGGCACCCGTAAGGTTGTTAAAGTGTCTGAGGTTCAGGGTATGGAGAGCGACACGGTTGTTATGCAGGACCTCTTTACATTCGAACAGACGGGAACCAAGAATAATATGATCCAGGGCGTTCATAAGTCCAACGGCCTGCGGCCCGGCTTTACACCGAAACTGATCGCCGCGGGGATCAACCTGCCGGATAGTGTGTTCGCGAAATAAAAGTGCAATCCGAGATACTCCAACGTCTCCCAAACGGGAGACGTTTTTCTTTGGGGAAGGATCAATGGAGTATGAGAGCCAAATTGCCGGGCGCTTGAATGAAAATCCCAGCGATGAGCCATTTTGAGTTATCTTAATTGAGAGCTTGTGTTATATTTGATGGGTTAGGTTCGAACCAGGTGCATCCAGTGCCTGAATACCGGAACCTGGAATATGAATATGGAGAACATTTTAGATTATTTGCCGTTATTGATTTACGCTTTGCTTTTCACTGGTCTAAAGATCAGTGAACGCGCCGTCCTGACCCGCCCCGGGAATAATATCCGCAAAGGGTGGGGGGATTGGACGGTTTGGCTGATTCTCCTGCCGATGTGGGTGGTTTTGATCGGCCCGGTTGCGGAGTTTATCTTTCTGCATAACCGTCCCAGCACCTGGGAAATGCTTGTGGGTGGCGCGTTATTTGTTGGGGCGGCTGGTTTCTCCGTCAAAGGCTATCTGAACCTGGAACAAGGGTTCGCCCAGGCCATTGAACGGGATGACACCCAATTGGTGATCACCGGCTTATACCACACGATCCGCCATCCGGTTTCTTTGGGCAATATTCTCTTCCTGGTGGCCTGCCCCATTTTCCTGGCGGCTGGTCCTTCCTGGATCCCGGCCTTGATCGGCGTGCTTGGGGTGCTGCTGCGGATTTCGATTGAGGAATCCTTTATGCAGAAGCACATCCCGGATTACGCCGCTTATAAAGAACGCACCTGGGCTTTGATCCCCTTCCTTTATTGATCTCTTAGGGTTTTACAATTCTATCTCTCAGGTCTGGACGGCGGCTTACGGATGCTGGTGCGGCGATCGCCAATGCCCTCTCCGGTTTCCTGGCCGGTGGAGTCCTCGGGTCCTTGGTGTTGGAGGCCCTCAGGAGGCCGGAGAAGGCTTTAGAGCGATGAATGGAAATAATAGCCTAGTAGTGGCTAGTGGCTGCTATTGTGTTCCTTGGGCAGCTTGGGGAGCAGCCAGGAGAGGAAAGCGTCGGTGGATCGGGTTTGCAGCAGGACCTTGCCAGGACCGGTCAGGTCCACCACAAGCCCTTCGCCGCTGAACAGGGTGGATTTGAGACCGCCAACCGACCGGACCTTAAAGCCCATATTTTCGGTGAAAGCCACCAGGTGGCCGGTATCCACGGTGTAGCGTTCGCCAGCCGCCAAATCCAGCTCGTGGATGGCGCCATAAGAGGAAAGGATCGCTTTCCCCTGACCGAAGACCCGCAGCATGATCAGACCTTCAGAAGCAAAGAAAGTCTTTGCGCCGCCCCATTTGGTATCGACATCCACCCCATCCTCGGAGGCGACATAGGAACCGGACTGGACCATCATGCTGTTGCCATTCAGGTCAAGGATCTGCATGTCGCCTGGAAGGGCAGGCGCAACGGTGATCTCGCCGCCGTTGGAACCGGCGCGGTAGGTGTTTTGGAAGAAGGACTCGCCGCCCAGGACAGCCCGGCCCAGCGATTTGAGCAATCCGCCGCGCGCTTTGGTCTCGATGGCAACCTCGGATGACATGCTGACCATGGAACCGCTCTCGACCTGGATTTCTTCGTCAGGGTCGAGCGTGATGATGCCCAGGGTGTAGGATGGCCGGTATTTCAGGTCGATATTCATTTATTGCTCCTTTATCACGTATAAAAACTTTGGGGGAAATAAGGGGATCTGTGTGGTTTTGATTGCTCAGATGTCATTCATCCATCTTCCGTGGATAGGACCCTCAGGAGGACTCGCCGCTGGTGGCTTGAATGGCGATGTTCGGCCAGGTAGACGCCTTGCCAGGTGCCCAGACTGAGCGCGCCGTTATCAATGGGGATATCCAGGCTGGTGCTGGTGAGCATTGCCCGCAGATGCGCGGGGGAATCATCGGCCCCTTCCAGCGTGTGAGAATACCAGGCCTGATTCTCGGGCGCGATCTGTTCCAGATATGCCTCCATATCACGCTGGGCGGAGGGGGCATAATTTTCGTTGACGACCAGGGAGGCGCTGGTGTGCTGGATGAAGAGGAAAGCCATTCCTTCCCGGACTTCCCATTGGTTCAATTGGTCATTGATGGCGGCGGTGAAGTTGTGGAAGCCTTTTCCGGAAGTTGAAATTAAAAGAATAGTTTTATACCATTTCATGGTCAATCCTTTAAACCTTTTTCCATTATACCCAGAGCAGGTGATTAAATCGATGGGTTATTTGTCCTTTTTGGGGCGTTTTATACCCATTGGAGGCAATTCATCCATCAATCACCAGGAGGGTTATTCACAAAACGAGTTTTGTCTGATAAGATTAACAAAATCTATTCTAAGAACGATAGATGGCGTATCCGTTATTTTCTATTTCTCTGTGAATGAAGAAGGCTTCTGTTTATTGGTGAAATATCAGGGAAGAAGAGCAGAAGGCGGTTGTGGAAGGTAAATACCCAGTCACGCGAACCAAACTGATTATTCCGCGCCGGCGTGATGAAATTTTGACACGTCAGCGGTTATTATCCAATTTAAATGACCTTCTGGATTTAAAGCTCATCATTGTCGCCGCGCCGGCAGGGTATGGGAAGACATCGCTGTTGATTGACTTTGCTAACCACACCGAATGGCCGATCAGCTGGCTTTCGCTTGACCCCTTGGACCAGGACCCCTTCCGGTTTATTTCGCATTTTATCGCGGCCTTGAATGCCCGCTTCCCGGAATTTGGTCAAAATTCCCTTTCTGTGCTCAACAGCATCCCCCAATCTCAGCTGGATATCTCGGCGATCGTTTCGACCATCACCAATGATATCTACGAACATATCACTGAGCATTTTATCTTCATACTGGATGATTACCAGCTGATTGAAGATGGCGAACCGGTGAACCAGTTTATCAACAGCTTCCTGCAGACGGCCGATGAGAACGTCCACCTGATCGTATCCTCGCGGCGCTTGCTGACCCTTTCGGATATGCCCTTGTTGGTCGCCCGCAACCAGGTTGGCGGTTTGTCCTTTGAAGAGATCTCTTTCACTGCCCATGAGATCCAGGAATTATTGCTGAAAAATTATCATCTCACGATTTCGGATAAATCGGCCGAGGAAATCACCCAGCAGACCGAAGGGTGGATCACCGGGCTGTTGCTTTCGACCCAGCTGTTGGATGACGAAATCGGTGAACGGATTCGCACGGCCAGAGTTTCGGGCGTGAACTTGTATGACTATATGGCCCAGCAGGTCTTTGAACAGCAGCCGGCGGAGATCCAGAGCTTCCTGTTGCGGTCTTCCATTCTGGAAGAGTATGATGCCCAGCGCTGTAAACGGGTGATCGGCAAAGCGCTCAAGATCACCGAATCCTGGCAGAGCCTGATCGACCAGGTGATGATCCGGAATCTCTTTGTCCTGCCGGTCGGCGATAACGATGATCTCTGGCTGCGTTATCACCACTTGTTCCGTGACTTTTTGCAAGCCCGAATGCGCAAGGAACGCCCGGAAGAGACTGTGGCGATCACGATTGCGCTGGCGGATGATTTTGTAGACCAGGAAGACTGGGAACAGGCTTTCGTGCTTTATAAGCAGGTCCGGGCGGTGGATAAGATGCTGGCCCTGGTGGAAACGGCCGGCCCCACAATGGTGACCAGTGGGAAGCTGCTCACATTGAAGGAATGGATGGCAGCCCTGCCGCCGGAAATTGCCACTTCCCGCCCTTCACTGCTGTCTTTGCAGGCGGCGATTCTGGTCAATGACGGCGAAGTGGAGCAGGGGATCCAGCTTTTCACAAAAGTTATTGACCGCTTGCTGGAAGATAACGATCCGAGCAATGTTGAAGTCTTGGCTCTGAGTTTGATGCGGCGGGGTGTGGCGAGCAGGATGCGGGGCGATTATCAAAAGGCTTTAGTTGATAATCAAAATGCTATTGAAATTCTTGAAGATTTACCGGAATATGGTCTGATCCGAGCTGAAGCTCTGCGAAATATTGGTGTGACCTATTATCTTCTTGGTGAGATAAAAAAAGCTGTTAACTTTCTTAAGCAATCATTACGGCTATTTGAAAGTTATAACGACGAGCAGAATATACCCAAGCTATTATTCAATATTGGATTAATGCATAAAGTTTTGGGTGAATATGTCCGCGCAGAGATGATGTACCAGGAAGCGTTGAATATTTGGAGTTCTGGTGGCAACCTATCCTGGGCGGCAGATTTATTAAATAACCTGGGTGTTTTACAGCAGTTACGGGGCGACTATGAAAAAGCCGCTGGTAATTTTGAAAAAGGGATCGAATATGCCCGGATTAGCAATTCTGCCAAAGCTGAGAGTATTATCCTGACAAGCCTTGGAGACCTCTACAAAGAATTGGATGCTTATACTGAGGCTTTGGATGTCTATCAGCGGGCGGAAGGGATTGCGAAGCAGTTCAACGATGGCTTTCTGCTTTTCTATCTGACCCTTTCAGAAGGTATTCTCAACCGCATTGCTGGTGAATTATCCAAGGCGGAAGCAATTTTCCAAAATGCCTGGGAACGGGCAGAGGAAAGCAAATCTGCCTACAATATCAACCTTGTTGAATCTGAACTGGCGATGTTTTATATCAGGATAAATCAATTTGATAAAGCACGTTCCTTGGCCGAAAAAGCTTATAAGAATTATGTGTCCGAAGGGAACCAGAATGAGGCCTTACGGGCAGCTTTTAGTTGTTCCATGGCGCTCTCAGGGCTGGGGGATAAAGATCAGGCATTGGTTTATTTGGAAAAAGTATTGCCCACTATTTTTGAAAATAACTACGCGACCCCATTGATCGTGCAGGCTCGGGAATTCAAAACCTTATTAATTTCTGTGAAAGGGAAGCATGAGTTAAAACGGCAGTTTTCCCGAATATTGGAGCGAGTAGAAGCGTTTGAGGAAAAATTGCCTGTGATACGGCGCAAGATTCGCCGCCAGGCAACAATCATGCCTTTTGCGCCGCCAAAGATGGTCATCCAGTCCTTTGGCAAGGCCCAGGTGCATATCAGCAATCGACTGGTTTCCAGCAGCGACTGGCAAACGCAGACCTCCCGAGACCTGTTCTTCCTGTTCCTGGCCCATCCTGAAGGGCTGACCAAGGAGCAGGTTGGGCTTTATTTCTGGCCGGATGCCACGCCTGATGAGCTTAAGCTGCGGTTCAAGAACACGCTCTATCGCCTCCGCCGAGCGGTGGGGCGGCAGACGATCCTGCTGCAGGACGATTATTACCAATTCAACTGGTCATTGGATTACGAATATGATGTGGAATCCTTCACAATAGCGTTTGACCGTGGTCAAAAGGCTAAAGACCCGGGTGAAACGATCAATTATCTTAAAGCTGCTGTGGAAAGTTATAAAGGGGAATATCTTTCCGAAATCGAAGAGATTTGGGCTATCACGGACCGCCAGCGCTATTACCAAATGTATCTGGATGCCCTGATGCGGCTGGCGAATTTGTTCATGGAACGCAAGTCTTATAAGACGGCGCTGCGCTATTGCTACCAGGCGTTGACGGAGGACGCCTGCCTGGAAGATGCGCACCGGCTGGCGATGCGGATCCACGCTGCGACCGGGAATCGGGCAGCCATTGTGCGGCAATATGAACGCTGCCGGGTGGCCCTGGTCAAGGAAATCAATGCGCCGCCCTCCCAGCAGACGCGGGAACTTTACGAAACCCTGATCCAAAAATAAAAAAGAATAACATTTCGGCACTTAAATTGCAGGGGCTGTCCCAAAAGTAAGGGACAGCCTCTTCACATAAGTGGACAAATATGAT